>Ga0299912_10001121_pt1 | contig 21709 bp, 24 predicted proteins | sample RVTome_2_FD_207667 | JGI IMG/M metagenome (GOLD analysis project Ga0299912, IMG submission 207667) | Soil microbial communities from uranium-contaminated site in the Upper Colorado River Basin, Wyoming, United States - RVT95D214 (version 2) ... | reverse complement strand
CCCCTCCCCAACCCGCTTAAAAAAACCAACAAGGGGTTGGGGGAGGGAGTTTGAGGGAGGGGGCAGGGGTCTGTGACCCCTGTCCCCCTCTCTCAAAATGCCTTTTACCAAGACCTCCACTATATTAAAACTTTTGCCCAACACAGGCAATTCTTTATGGTAAGATAAACTAGAGACCAAGGATGGCGGGCACGGCGGCCCGCCCCCACCGTTAAAAAGGATTTTTAGGGGGGCCGTCCCTGGCCGCGTCCAGGGGTTTCCATAATAAACCCTTGGCAGATTAAAGGGGATAGCAACCGTATATGAAAAAATCGTGGTTTGGGGGGCTCGCCAGGCGGGCCCAGGGATTAATATGCGTTCTGGCTGGAGTTATCTGCGCCGGGGGACTTATCCTGGCTTCCGGGGCGGCGGCTGCGCCCTGTTTGGCGGTAACGGCAACTTCCCATAATTTCGGCAAAGTCTTTGAGGACCGGGCCTTGAGCCATACCTTTGTGATCCAAAACACCGGCGACGCGCCTCTGCGGGTGGAAGACGTGGATCCGGATTGCGCCTGCACCGTGCCCAACTATGACCGGGTCATCCCCCCGGGAGGCCAGGGGGAGGTCACCTTGACCATCAAGCCCTATAGCTTGATGCGTGATTTTCTTAAAAATACCAAGGTGCGGTTCAATGACCCGGAGCACCCGGAGCTGGTCCTGACCCTGAAGGGTTACGTGCAGCCCATCATTGAGATTCAGCCCAGCCACATCATCCGTCTCAAGGGTGCGGTGGATGAGGATTTACGGGGCCAGGTGCGCTTTATCTCCCATCTCTCCGCGCCTTGGGAGATCACCAGGTATGACAACAGCATTCCGCAGATGGTGGCGGTCAGTCTGAAGGCGGAAGAGCCGGGAAAGGTTTACGTCCTGGAGGTGCGGAACCTGCGCCGGGATGCGGGAAGTTATGGCGGGGTCATCGAGCTCCTCACCACTTCCCGGGAGCGGCCCCGGCTCATTGTCCGGGTGTTTGCCAACCTCTACCCCTCAAAGTCGCCCGGGCCTTGAAAGAGGAGCTCGGTGAGCAAGTGATTCACAAAGACACGCACCGCTATCCTTAGCAGCAATTCCTGTTCCTTGGGGGCCGGAGGCCCGGGATTCACCGGGGAGGACACCTGGACCCGGTCGCTGAAGGCAAAGAGAGTCCGGTCCTCCCTGGTGATAGCGCCCGCAACCTCCAACCGGGCGGAAATTTTTCCCGTGAGAAAGCGGAGGTGAGTCCCCTCCACCCGCACTTGCGACACGATCCCGGAGACGCGGCAAGCCCCTTTGGGGCCCTTCAGCTTCAGGCCGCTGGCCTCCAAGGCCTGGGGCAACTCGGTCATAAGCAGGTCCCGGAAGGCGTCGGGGTCTATCCCCCGGGCCCCTTCCACGACAAAGGGCTCCAGGGCATAGGTGACCTTGGCGGGCGCAAACCCCGGAGCGCGGTAATAGCCCTCCAGAAAGCGCCCAGGTTGCAGGGTTATCCCGGAGACCGGGGACGGCAGGGGCCGGGGCGCGCAACTGCCGACGCTAACCATTAACAGGGCCAGGCATAGCCTGAGGGCAACTTGCTTGGTAAACCACATGGTCCTCTCATTACCATAATCATCCAACCTCTGCCAAAGAAAATACGCAACCGGGGGAGAAAGGAGGATTTTCATGGGCACTGGAGAGAAGATCACGTTATCGGTAATCAAGGCGGACGTAGGCGGTTGGGTAGGGCACAGCACCTCCCACCCCGAGATGTTGGCGCTGGCGGACGAGTGCCTGAAGGAAGCCGTGGCCAAGGGCTTTCTGGTGGATGCCCAGGTGCTCCACGTAGGGGATGACGTGGAGCTGATCATGACCCACCGCCGGGGCGAAGATGACGAAGAGGTTCACAAGTTCGCCTGGGACACCTTCCTCACCCTCACGGAGTTGGCCAAACGCCTGAAGCTTTACGGCGCGGGCCAGGACCTCCTGGCGGACACCTTTTCCGGGAACGTCAAGGGCATGGGCCCCGGGGTGGCGGAGTTGAGCTTTGTGGAGCGCCCCAGCGACCCGGTGATCATCTTCATGGCGGATAAGACCTCACCCGGCGCCTTCAACCTGCCGCTCTTCCGCATGTTCGCGGACCCCTTCTGCACCGTGGGTCTGGTCATCGATCCCGCCATGCACCGGGGCTTCCGCTTCCGGGTGCTGGATGTCATCGAACGCAAAGAGTGGTTCCTCTCCTGCCCGGAGGACATGTACGATCTCCTGGTGCTCATCGGCGCCACCGGCAGGTACGTCATCGAGAACATCTACCGCAAAAAGGACGGCGAAGTGGCGGCGGTGGCCTCCTCCCAAAGGCTGGGGCTCCTCGCCGGCCGCTATGTGGGCAAAGACGACCCGGTGATGATCGTCCGGTCTCAATCCGGCTTTCCCGCGGTGGGGGAAGTGGTGGAGCCTTTTGCCTTCCCGCACCTGGTGGAGGGCTGGATGCGGGGCTCCCACAACGGGCCGCTGATGCCCGTGAGTTTTGCCGACGCCCGGCCCACCCGTTTTGACGGCCCCCCCCGGATCATCGCCGCGGGCTATCAGATAAGCCACGGGAAGCTCATCGGCCCCGTGGACCTGTTCTCGGACATCTCCTTTGATGAGGCCCGGAAGGAAGCCAACCGCATCGCCAATTACATGCGGCGCCACGGCCCCTTTGAGCCGCATCGGTTGGGGCTTCATGAAATGGAATACACCACTCTCCCCCAGGTCATGGCCTTTATCTTTGAAAAGTCGGCCATTCCCCGGCGCAGCGACCTGGAAGACCAGCTTAAGGCGCGTTACCCCTTCCTCCGGGAGCTGCGGGTGGTGGACCCGGGCATGCGGGATCTGGACTCCATCCAGAAGACCGTGGCCCGGGAGGCCGCGTATTACCTGGAGGAGATTACCCCCTCCGGGGCCAGAATCGGCCTCTCCGGGGGCAAGACCCTGTATCACATGATCAATTATCTGGAGCCGGAGCGCCTCACCGGCCTGAAGCTCTTCCCCCTGACCATGACCCCCATTCTCACCATGCCGGGACTTACCGCCAACGCCCTGGTGGGGATGATGAGCACCAAGTACCCGGATGCCACGGCCTTCATTCTCCCCTCCATGCCGGTGAATTCCAAGGACGAATATGAGAGGAGACTGGCGGCCAATCCGGATCTCCTGAAGATTTACCAGGATATCTGGGGGGTGGATATCATGGTCTTAGGGATCGGCTACTTAACCGGCCCCCTGCCGGGCTTTAGGGCCCTGGCCTCCCAAGAGATGGGGCTGACCGCGGAGGACCTGGCGGCCAAGGGGGTGGTGGGGGAGATCAACCATACCCCCATCGACGCCCAGGGGGAGCCCCTCATCGACTCCCAGGACCCGGAACTGGCGGCCCTGACCCGGAGGGTCATCGGGGTGGGGGCCCTGGACTTAAGGGAGCGGGCGACCCGGGCCGACCGCTACGTGGTGGCCGTGGCCGGGGGCCTGGAAAAGACCGAGGCCATCCGGGCCTGTCTTAAGGGCCGGTATTTCAACGTGCTGATCACCGACGCCTACGTGGCCGAGGCTATCCTGCAAGGGGAATAGGGCCATTTTCACTTTCAAACGAAGCTAACTTAACTATGCAACTTATTGATAATAATGGGTTCTTTTAACGGAAAACGGTAAACGGGAAACGCTCTAAAGGATTGCCCACCCGGGTGGTATGCTGACTTTTCGAAAAATCGTTCAGTTGACCGGCAGCCTGCTGGCCATCCTGGTGCTGGGCAGCCTGGGCTTTGTCTGGCTGGAAGGCTGGTCATTCGTTGACGCCCTGTACATGACGGTGACCACCCTCACCACCGTGGGTTACGGTGAGGTCCATCCCCTGTCCCCCCTGGGGAAGTTCTATAACATGGGGCTGATCCTGGCGGGCATGGGGGTCATGCTCTACATTGTCACCTCTCTGGCCCGGGTGGTGGTGGAGGGGGAAATCGCCGAGGCCTTGGGGAAGCGAAAATTGCTGAAAAAAATCAAAAAACTAAGCGGCCATTACATCATCTGCGGCTTCGGGCGCATCGGCGAGATCATCGCCCGGCAACTGAAAGAACGGGGCATCCACCTGGTGGTGGTGGAAAATAATCCGGATCTCATCGCCCATCTGGATGAATCGGGTTATTATTTTGTCAACGGGGATGCCACCAAGGAAGAGGTGCTCCTGGAAGCCGGTATCGAGCGGGCCCGGGGGTTGGTCTCCGTGGTGCATTCCGACGCCAGCAACGTTTATATTGTCCTCACCGCCCGCAGCCTCAACCCCAAATTGTTCATCGTCGCCCGGGGGGAGGAGCCGGGTTCAGGACAAAAACTCCTCCGGGCCGGGGCCGACAAGGTGGAGTCTCCCTATGAGATGGGGGGCCGGAAGATGGCCCACACTATCTTGCGCCCCACGGTGACCACCTTCATGGACCTGGCCATGCACGAAGGAGTGGAGTGGAGCATGGAGGAGATCAGGGTGGGCGACACCTCCTCCATGATCGGCACCCCCCTCATGGATTCCACCATCCGCCAGAAATTTGAGTTGATCGTGGTGGCCATTAAACGGGCTGACGGAGAGATGCTTTTTAATCCCACGCCGTTGACCACGATTATGGCGGGAGATACTCTGATCCTCATCGGCATGCGCAAGAACCTGGAAGCCCTGGAGGAGATACTTCATTAAAGACAGTTTTTAGTTTTCAGTTTTCAGTAAAAGAAAAAGTAAATATTGTGAGGGAGGATACCATGTCCCCAGCAAGCATCGGCCGGGGAGTGAGCGTCACCTTTTACGGGCACTCGGCCTTTAAACTCGTGGGAAATGGGGTGACGGTGGTCATCGACCCCTGGCTCAGCAATCCCCTGCTTAATACCCCTCTGGAGAAGGTGGGCCAGGTGGACCTCATCCTGGTGACCCACGGCCACGGCGACCACGTGGGGGAGACGGTGGACCTGGCGAAGAAGACCGGGGCCCCGGTGGTGGCCATCCACGAGCTCTCCGTCATCCTGGCCAACCAGGGCGCGCCCCAAGTCATCGGCATGAACAAAGGGGGCACCGTGCCCTTTCACGGCCTCCAGATCACCATGACCAACGCGGTGCACTCCTCCGCGGTGGAAGAAGGGGGAAAACTCATGGCCGCGGGGGACCCCGGGGGCTTTGTGATCCGGTTTCCCAACGGTTTTGCCGCCTACCACGCGGGGGATACCGCGGTTTTTAAAGACATGGAACTCATCCGGGAATTATATAAGCCGGAACTGGCCATGCTGCCTATTGGAAGCCATTACGTCATGGACCCCAGGGAGGCGGCTTTGGCCTGCCGGCTGCTCAAACCGAAGTGGGTCATCCCCATGCACTACGGCACCTTCCCGGTGCTCACGGGCACGCCGGAGGAGCTGCGGGAACTAATTAAAGGTGAAGGTATCGAGGTTATTGACTTGAAGCCGGGGGAGACGGTGGAATGAAAATTAAATCTCACGCAAAGGCGCAAAGACGCAAAGACGCAACAAAAATTAAAAAACCGGGATTCCGGCGAAGCCGGAACCCCCGTATTGGCGCCTTTGCGTCTTTGCGTGAGGATTGAGAAAATGCGGCGGAAAAAGCGCTGGCAGGAGCATCCGGAGCAGAGGGAAGCGGTGGGGGAGGTGAGCGCCCGGCATGGGCTGCCGCCCTTGATCGCCCGCATCCTGGTGAACCGGGGGCTGGCCGCGGCTGAGGATATTCTGGCCTTTCTGGAGCCCAGCCTGGAGAAGTTGCGGCCTCCCTTCGGGCTGCCCGACCTGGAGAAGGCCGCGGCCCGGCTGGGGGAAGCGGTGCGTCAGAGGGAGACGGTGGCCGTCTATGGGGACTACGACGTGGACGGCCTCACCTCCGCCTGTCTGTTGCAGCACTTCTTCCAGGAATTGGGGCTGACCTGCCTGACGCATATTCCCGACCGCCTGAAGGAAGGCTATGGTCTGAAGATTCCCGCGCTTCAGGAGTTGGCCCGGAGCGCGGGGCTCCTGGTCACCGTGGACTGCGGCGTCAGCGACGTCGCGGAGGTGGCCTGGGCCCAGGAGCACGGCCTGGAGGTGATCGTCACCGATCATCACGAGCTGCCCCCGGAACTGCCCCCGGCTTTGGCGGTGGTCAATCCCAAGCGGGGGGGCGAGGATTATCCCTTTGCGGATCTGGCTGGGGTGGGAGTGGCCCTGCTCCTGGCCCTGGGGGTGCGGGCCCATCTTAGGGAAAGCGGTTGGTTTGAGAAGCACCCGGAGCCCAACTTACGGGCCTACCTGGACCTGGTGGCCCTGGGCACCGCCGCGGACGTGGTCCCCATGGTGGGGGAAAACCGCATCCTGGTGCGCCAGGGGTTGAAGGTCCTGGAGGAGAGCCGCCGCCCCGGGTTGGTGGCCTTGAAGGAGGTGGCGGGCCTGGAGGGGAAACCCATCTCCTACCGGGACGCGGTCTTTCGCCTGGCCCCCCGCCTCAATGCCGCGGGGCGGCTGGGGCAGGCCCGGGGGGCTTTGGAACTTCTCATGAGCCGGGACCTGGCCCAGGCCAGGCTCCAGGCCCGGCACCTCACCGATCTCAACCGGCAGCGTCAGGCCCTGGAAGAGGTGGTCCTGCGCCAGGCCCTGAATCTCTTACGCGCCCCCGGGATGTTGGACCGGCGGGTCTGGGTCCTGGCCGGGGAAGGCTGGCACCGGGGGGTGATAGGGATTGTCGCCGCCCGGCTGGCGGAGGCGCATCACCGGCCCGTGGCCCTGGTGAGCCTGGAGGACGGCCGGGGCCGTGGTTCGGCCCGGAGCGTTGAGGGTTTTCATCTCTTCCGGGGCTTGCAGGCCTGCCATAAACTCCTGCCCAGATTCGGGGGCCACCGGGCCGCGGCGGGCTTCGAAGTGGCGGCCGGGGACCTGGAGGCTTTGCAGGAGGGACTGGAACGGGCCTTGGCCGCGCAGGTGGGTGGGGAGCCGCTCCGGCTTACCTTGAAAGTGGACGCCCAGGTGGAGCTGGGGGACCTGGACGCCTTTTTTTATCACCATCTGGAGCGGCTGCGGCCCTTCGGCCCCGGCAACCCGGAGCCGGTTTTGGCCTGCGCCGGGGTGGAATGCCTCACTTCCCGGGTGGTGGCGGACAGGCATCTGAAGGTGCAACTGGCCCAAAACGGCTGCCTGATGGAGGCCATCGCCTTTGACATGGCCTCGGCCCATCCCTTAGCCGGCGCCCTGGAGGTGGCCTTTAGCCCCCGGTTCTCCTTCTTCCAGGGGCGGCTGCACCCGGAACTCAGGCTGCTGGATTGGGGGAGGGCGTAAGGAAGCTGTCAGCGGTCAGCTTTCAGACCAGGATTATGCTGCAACGGACGAGGCTGCTACGTAATCTCGGCTTAAAACAGTTTGATGGATGGAAGGAACAAATTGAAGAGAGATAGCGGAAGAATATTAGTATTGTCAGCATACGCAGCAGCTATAATCTTTGCGGTCTTTATAAGCCCAATTTGTGCTGGGGCGTCGAACCTGGGTCAGTTCTTTTTCCCACTCTCCTTCCCGGGTCCTTATAGTGGAACAGTTGTCGATTCTGAGGGAAATCCCATCCCCGGAGCAATCGTAGAAGTCCAATGGATGCTCCATGATAACCCCCTCCCTGACGGAGTTGGACATTATCCGATCAAGGCAGCAGGGGAGACGGACAAAAATGGAATATTTTACATCAAGAAGCAGGAGAGCAGGGGAGGGTTATCCCAAACTGATCTCTCCATCAAGATTACAGCCAAAGGATACATCGAAAGAGTGCTTATCATATATCCGAAGGGCAACTTAGTTCTACCGCAGCAGACCATCGACTGGCCCTTTGCCGACACAAGTATCCACAAGTCACCGCCAGAACCGTTCAATGTGAGACTTAAACCGGCGCTTCCCGTCATTCTTAAGGCCATTCAATCAAAAGATCCTCTCATTAAGTGGAAAGCAGAACAGGAACTTCGGAAACTGAAAAACAACCAAGTTGTCAAACCTTGATCTGAAAATAGGAAACAAATATTTCAATGGACAGTGCCTCGTCCTAAATATTTTTACCAAAAACCAAAACCAAAAACTGAAAACCAAAAACCGCATTAACCCTTGCCCGGAATCATGGTTCTGTGATAGAGGATAAAAATACCTAAAGGTCCAGCAAGGAGGGGTCATGGCTGGGGTCAATAAGGTTATCTTAGTAGGTAATCTGGGGGCGGACCCGGAGATGCGTTACACTGCCAGCGGTACCGCGGTGTGCAAGTTCAGAATAGCCACTACCGAGAAATATAAGGACCGCCAGGGCAACACCCAGGAGCGCACCGACTGGCACCGGGTGACGGCCTGGGGCAAGCTGGCGGAAATCTGCGGTCAATACCTCACCAAAGGGAAACAGGTTTATATCGAAGGTCGGATTGAGTACGGGTCCTACGAAAAGGATGGGGTGAAGCAATACACCACCGACATCATCGCCAATACCATGCAGATGCTAGGACTTGCGGGCACCCGGACCCAAGAGCCGGAGCCGCCGTTCGGCCCGCCGGAAGGGGGCGTTCCGGAAGACGATATCCCCTTCTAATTTGGAGCAAAAGGAGTTTTTCCGGGGAGAAGCCAGGGGCTCCGGGCCCTTGTCAGTTATCTGTTGCCAGGACATTTAGCGGGCGGTTTTCTGCCCCTCATCGCCCAGTTGTGCCCGCCGCTTCTAACTGAATCTCTTTTCCCGGCCCTTCCCCGAAATGAAAAGCCTAGCCAGCCGCCGTGCTCTCCGGGAGCAAATCGTGGCCTTGCTGGAGGCCGGGGATTTTCCGGTTCTGGCGGCTCTCGCAGGCCGGGAATCCGGGGTAACCGGGCAATTGCTGGGATTCCTTTTTTCTCCCAGCGATCTTTTACACTGGCGGGCGGTGGAAGGCCTGGGTTATGTGGCCGCGTCTCAGCCGGAGCAGGTGCGCAAGGTCATCAACCGCCTGCTTTATCAACTGAACGAGGACTCGGGCAGCTTCGGCTGGCTGGCCGCGGCCGCCCTGGGTGAGATCGGGCGCCACCAGCTACCCCTGGTGGAAGAGATTCTGCCTATGTTTTATGGGTTTCTGGAGCAGGAGTTTGCCCGGTTACCCATGCTTTGGGGACTGGGACGGTTGTGGGAGGTCCATCCCCGGGCCCTGGAAGAAGCCGTGCCTTTATTGTTTGTTTTCCTTAAGGACCCTGATCCCCAGGTGCGGGGTCTGGCGGCCTGGTGCCTGGGCCGGGTGGACCCGCCGGGCGCGCCGGAGGCCCTCCGGGGTTTACTGGGCGATGACGGAGCGGTGGAACTTTACGACCGGGAGCAACTGCGGCGCACCTCCGTGGGCCAACTGGCCCGGGAGGCCCTGGGCCAGGGATAGAAGCAAGGGCTAATCTCCAGATGCGCGAGTGAAAATATAACTTTGCCAAAGAGAGGATGAATCATATGTTCTTAGCGATTGTGGGATTCGCGGTGGGCGTGTTCGTGGGCTATAAATATCCCCAACAGGTGGAGCAGGTGGTGGAGAGCTCGAAAAAGCTGTTCAATGACCTGAAGAGCAAGATCACCAAGGAGCCGCCCCCCCAGGGCCCCTCCGGTAAGTAATCGTCTAGTGAATGTGGGGGGAGGGCCAGGGACCTGAGGTCCCTGGCCCCCTCCTTCAGAATCACTTTTTCAGCCGCAGGGCGATTACGGCGCCCTGGCGGCCGGTGCAGCGGTCCCGGCGGTAGGAGAAGAACTGGTCTCCCCGGCAGCGGGTGCAGATGCCGGCAATATCAATCTGTTGGGGCTTGAGGCCCGCGGCCAGCAATTGATCCCGGCTCAGGGCCCAGAGATCGAAGTAGGTGGGCCGCGTCTGGTAGGACCACAAGTCAGGGGGGAATTCCCGGCGGAAGTTGCGGAATTCGGCGCAGCAGGGCCCCAGGCTGGGGCCGATGGCCGCCACCAGGTCTTCCGGGCGGGAGCCGAAGGCCTCCCGGAGGCGGGCCACTGCTTCCCCCAGGATATTGCGGACCTGGCCCCGCCAGCCCCCATGGACGTTGGCCGCCACCCTGCCCCGGGGGTCATAGAGCATCACCGCCTGGCAATCCGCCTGTTTGATGAGAAGACCCAGGCTGGGGTGCCCGGTGATAAGGATATCCGCGTCGGGAAGCTCCTCGTCCGGCGCGGCGTTGCCGGCGGTGATTAGGGATTCACGGCAGCCGTGCACCTGGGTGGCGCTCACCAACGCGGTCAGTCTTAGGGCCTGCTGCACCAGGGAGCGGTTGTGGATTACCTGGGGGCGCTGGTCGCCTACTGTGAAGCTCAGGTTGAGGCTGTTATAGGGTGCGGGGCTCACTCCCCCCTGGCGGGTGAAAAAGCCGTGGACCACCTCCGGAAAAGCGGATAATAAAGGGGAGCGGTAGCAGGGGAGGCCGCCTGCATTTTCCAAAGAAAAGGGCATCTCCAGAACCTTCCTGTAATACCCGGCAATTTAACATACCTGGATGAAGACCGGAAGAAAGGCCCTCATTTAGATTCCCGGCGGGGCCCTTTTTTTTAACTGGAGGGTAAGGGTAGTGAAGGGACAAAGCTTTTTAATCGTCCAGCACATGGACTGGGAGGGGCCGGGCGCGCACCTGCTGGCGGCCCTGGCCGCGGCAGAGGTGAGTTACCGCGTCCTGGAAGCCTGGCATGAACCCTTGCCGCCACTGGGTTCTTTCACCGGCATGATCGTTCTGGGGGGCTCCCCCAACGTGGATGAGGAGGAGCAATTCCCTTATCTTCGGCCCCTGAAAGAGGCGATTTGGGAGATAATTGCCAGGGGCAAGGCTTACCTGGGGTTTTGTCTGGGGCACCAGCTTCTGGGGCAGGTGCTGGGATGTACGGTGGGGCCGCTGCCTAATAAGTCCGTGGGGTTTGTCACCGGGGAGCTGGCCTTTGCGGGCCGGTCCCACCCGGCGTTTAAAGGTTTACCTGCCCAAATGGATCTATTCAAATGGCACGGCCAGGGGGTGCTGCCGCCCCTGCCCCAGGGGGCGGAGCTTCTGGTGCGCTCTCCCCGGGTACCGGTGGAGGCGCTGGGTCTGACGGGCAACCCCCGGGTTTTGGGTCTCCAGTTTGACAACCACGCCGGGGCCGGGGATGTGCGCCAATGGCTGGAACATGACGGCTCCTGGGCTTTGAGCGGCAGCGACGCCGACCCAGAGGCGATACTGGCCGATGCGGCCGCCAAGGAAGAGACCATAGACCGGCTCTTCCAACACTTTATGAGGAACTTTCTGGAACTGGCCTAAAAACTGAAGGGCGAAAAGGGGAAAAGGATTACGAGTTAATTTTCCCTTTCGCCTTTTCTTCAGGCTCCTTTTCCCCCACCCCTTGCCGGGACGTCGCCGGCTCTTCTCCTTCTTGCAAGAATGTTCCCGGACTTGGCATTAAAATTGAAGCTATTTTAAGGAAAATTAACTTGGAGGGATGGGGATGAAGCGAAATAAACGCACCATGGTTATGGCCCATGAGGATCTAACTCCATTGACGGAACACATCCTGTCCCAGATGGGCAATGAAGGAAGCAGCATCCGCAAGCGCTTGAAGCTCTTTTACCGGGAGCGGACCACCACCACTCCGGCGCCTTATGAGGAGCAGATGGAAAACCCGATGTAGGGGGGGATGTCAATTTTCCGGCAGTTTTTTCCCTGGCAGGGGGCAATATTTGCCGCTTTGGCGAGATGAGTCTTGTTCTCGTGGTCATTTTTCGAAAAGATTTAACCACAGAGACACAGAGACACAGAGAGACACAAAGAAAAAACAATATTTATGCCTTGGCTTTGCCAAGGCATAAATATTGGTGTGCTCTGTGAACTTCTGTGTCTCTGTGGTGAATCACTTAAAGCCGCCCTCCCCCCTGGTCCATCCCCGCAGCCCGGCTATCCCCCGAAAACCTGCCAATATTTCGGGCCCCGCCCCCCTTTTTATTGACGGAATTTGCGCAGGCGGCTATATTGGAGATCATCTGGGGGAACCCAGGAGGGGGGGGTTGTCCATGGCTTGGCTGCAATTGATCCTGGCGCTGGGAATGCTGGTTTCCGGCTGCGACCGCGTGCTCTACCCGCGCTTCGAAAAATCGATGTGGACCTCTTATATCCACATGCAGGACGTGCGGCCGGGCATGGAGATCTCCGAGGTGGAAGGCCTCATGGGCCCGCCGGGGATCAAGGAAGAGGGGGACTACCGGGGCGGCCAATACTTGTTTTATTTCTATCTGACCCACTCCATGGATTACGAAGGGGGGGAAACCGTGCGGAACGGCTATACTCCCCTGGTCTTCCAGCGGGGCCGTTTGGTGGGCATTGGCAAACGGGCCTACCGGGCCGCGGTGGACCGTCCCGAAGAGGGTGAAACTCCCCTGCCCTGGAAGAAAACGCAGTAGGAAGGTTTTCGGTAAGAATAAAGGATAATTGCCAGTCAGTAGGGCGGGCCTCAGTGCCCGCCTTTTGTATTTATCCCCTCTGCCAGCTCCCCATCAACCTCCTCCGCCTCTCCCCCCACCAGGTGGCCGCAGGCCGCGGCGATCTCCTGGCCCCGGCTCTCCCGGATGAAGACCGCGTAATGCTGCTCTCTGAGGATCTCCTGAAACTCCAGGATGCGGCTTTCAGGAGGCGGGGCAAAGGGCAGGCGGGCATGGGGGTTGAAGGGAATCAGGTTAATCTTGACCCTGAGGCCCTTAAGCAGCCGAGCCAATTGCCGGGCCTGGGCCGGCGCGTCGTTGACGTCTTTGAGGAGCACGTAGGCAAAGGTGATGCGGCGGTGCCGGGGCAGGGGAAAGTCCCGGCAGGCCTGGAGCAGGGCCTCCAGGGGGTAGCCGCGGTTCACCGGCATAAGGCGGCTGCGGAGGGCGTCGTCCGGGGCGTTCAGGGAAATGGTGAGGTTGGCCTTCACCTCCCGCCCCAGGCGGGGAATCAGGGGGGTCAGGCCCACCGTGGACACGGTGATCCGCTTGGGGGAGAAGTTTAGCCCCCAGGGAGCGGCGATGATCTTCAAGGCCTGGGCCACCGCGGGAAAGTTGGCCAGGGGCTCCCCCATGCCCATGAAGACCAGGTTGGTGAGGGGCAGCTCCGGCGGCAGCAAGGCCCGGGCGGCCAGCACCTGGTTGACGATTTCGGCGGCCGTCAGGTTGCGGACGAAGCCCCGTTGGGCGGTGAGGCAGAACGTGCAGCCCTGGGCGCAGCCCACCTGGCAGGAGAGGCAGAGAGTGGCATGGCTGCCTTCGGGGATGAGGACCGCTTCAATCAGGGCGCCGTCATCCAGGCCTAAGAGCAGCTTGCGGACGCCGTCCGCGGCTTCCTGTTGGCCTTCCAGCCGCAGCCCGCTGATCCGCGCCCGCCGGTCCAGTTCCTCCCGGAAGGGCCGGGCGATATCCGTCATCTCCTGGAAATCTCTCACCCCTTTATAGAGCCACTTCAACACCTGGCGGGCCCGGAACCGGGTCTGGCCCCAGGCGGCCATCACTTGCTCCAGCTCCTCCAGGGTAAATTCTTTCAGGTCCAGGGGAGGGGTCATAAAAAGGGAGGGAATTTATAATTAATTTAAGCTCTTGTAAAAGTTTGTCTTAACGATTACTGGCTTCTTTTCCCCCTCCCCCCTCAAGGGGGAGGGATCCGGACCAATATCGTTGATTCGGCCATTAAAAAGACTTTTGCAAGAGGCTCAATTGATATTATGAATCGATTAACAGAAAACGGAAAACCGTACTATTGTCCCCGGGAACGCTCCAGGGCCTCCTGCCGGGATTTACAGGCAATACACATGGTGGTGACCGGCCGGGCGATGAGGCGCTTTTCGCTGATCTCGCCGCCGCAGAGTTCGCAATAGCCGTAAGTTCCGGCCTCAATCCGCTCAACGGCTTCCCGGATTTTGGTGATCAACCTGCGCTCCCGGTCCCGGATGCGGAGGGTGAAGTTGCGGTCGGTTTCCAGGGTGGCCCGATCAGCTGGGTCAGGAAAGGGGGAAGCCGCGCCGGTCATATCCGTCCTGGTCTTATCGGCTTCCCCCAGCAGTTCTTCCAGGCGCTGCTGCAAGAGCTGGCGAAAAAATTCAATACGGTCCGGATTCATCACCAACTCCAACATCTCCAGATTTTACCAAATTTTCCGTGGTCTGCAAACGCCGATAGGCCCCGCTGGCGCCGCCGCTTTTTTCCTCCAAGAGCAGGTCCTGGATGACCAGGCCCCGATCCACGGCTTTGCACATGTCGTAGATGGTCAGGGCCGCGACCGCCGCGGCGGCAAGGGCCTCCATCTCCACCCCGGTGCGGGCGAACGTGCGCACCCGCGCCTGAATGGTCACCGCCTCGTGTTCCGGGTCGGTGGCGAAATCAATGTCTATGCCGGTTAAAGGCAGGGGATGGCACAGCGGGATAAGCTGGGCCGTGTTCTTGGCGGCCATGATGCCGGCCAGGCGGGCCGCGGCCCAGACATCTCCTTTGGGAAGTTTCCCGGACATCAAGAGGGGGAAAACCTTGGGGCCGACGCGCACCCGGCAACTGGCGGTGGCCTGGCGCTCCGTGTCGGGTTTGTCCCCCACGTCCACCATGCGGAGCCGGCCTTTCTCATCTAAGTGGGTGAAATTACACATATCAGGCCCCAGACAAGCGCTCCCGTTCCAGGCCGGCGAATTCTTCCAAAATGGCCCTCTGGCCCGGACTAAGATTAGCGGGAGTGGTGACCACCACTTCCACCACCTGGTCCCCCGGACCCTGATGGGGCCCCCCGGGAGCCCCGCCGCCGGGGAAGCGGAAGATTTTCCCGCTCTGCGTGCCCCGGGGGAGATTCAGGGTGCGGCAGCCGTCCAAGGTGGGGACGCGCACCCTACCCCCCAGGGCTGCCTGGGCAAAAGAAATGGGAAACCGGCAAAAAATATCCTTCCCCAGCCGGGTGAAGAAGAGGTGGGGCTCCACGTGGATGATCACCTCCAGGTTTCCCGGGGGCCCGTTCTGGAAGCCCGGGCCGCCTGCCCCGGCGAGGCGCAGCCGGGTGCCGTCCACGGTTCCCGGGGGAATCCGCAGATGGTAGCGGCGGGTCTCCCACAGGTGCCCCTGGCCGTGGCAATGGGGGCAGGCCTGGGCCGCGATTTTGCCATGCCCCTGGCAGCGTCCACAAGGGGGGCCGAACCGGAGCAGGCCGGGTCCGCCCCTGCGCCCCCGGCCTTGGCAGTCGGGGCAATCCTGATAGTGGCTCCCCGGAGCCAGGCCAGTCGTGCGGCAATGCCGGCAGCTCAGGTCCCGGGGCACCTGGATCTCGGTCTCCAGGCCCCGGATGGCCGCCAGGAAGGGAATCTGCAGATCATAACGGAAATCCGCGCCCGGGGATTGCTGCAGTGGGGAACCGGGGCGCTCGATCCCGAAGACTTCCTCAAAGAACTTTCTCTGGTTGCGGAACCGGGGCCGCAGGTAACTCTGGGCCGCGGCCCTGGGTTTGGCCTTGGCCTGGCGCAGGGCGTCGTAAGCTTCCACCACCCGGCGGAATTGGGTCGCGGCCTCGGGATCATCCGGATGGTGATCCGGGTGGTATTCCCAGGCCAGAGCCCGGTAACGGCGCTGGATTTCCTCCCAGGTGGCCCGGGGAGAAACTCCCAGTATGCGGTAGTCATCCAGAGTGGCCATACTAATCGCTTAATGTACCGTTTGTTCTCCTGCCGGCGAGGGGCTCAAGGCCGCGGCCTTTTCTTTGTCTCCGGCCATCTCCCAGGCCCGGCGGGCGAATTGCAGTTTGCCCAATTCCATAGCCTGCTCAGCCACCCGGCGCCAAAGGTCCGGGTCCCGGTCTTTTACCAGCCGGCCTAGCAAGAAAGCGTCCCCGCTTTCCAGAGCCTGGGCCTTGATCTTTTCCAGACCCTCCTGGTAATTCCCCTTCTGGAAGAACTCCAGGGCATCTTCCCACCACTCCAGGGCCAGGAATTTTTCCCCGTATTCCCGGCACAGTTCGGGGCTTAATTCTTTTTCGTTCAGAAGACGCCTTTTCTTTAAACAGTTGGGCATCTCCGGCGGCAATGGTTTTTCTGTCCCGTGGCGCATGGTGCCTACGACCTCTAAAGCTTATCAACTTTTTATAAATTATCTGGAGAGCGATGTAAACTGGAATTTGCAGGAACTACGGGGCAGGAGGGAGGGGGGACCGGCTGGAAAAGAATTAACCACAGAGACACAAAGATCACAAAGAAGCACAAAGAAGCACAAAGAAGCACAAAGAAAAACAATATTTATGCCTTGGCTTTGCCAAGGCATAAATATAGATTTGCTCTGTGAACCTCTGTGTTCTTTGTGTCTTTGTGGTTAATTCTTCTCCCTCAGCGGCCGAAGTAGCCGGTGATGGAGGCCGAGGCCAGGACTTTGCCTTCCAGGGCCTTTTGGAACGCGGCCAGGGTGGCGCCCCCACTCAGGTCCAGTTGGGGCACATTAAGGGCATAGATGGTGGCCACGTAGGGATGGTCGCCGGTGCCCCCGGGGGGTTGGGGGCCGCCGTAGCCCGGGTCTCCGAAGGAACTGATGATCTCCTGGGCGCCGGGGGGCATCTTCCGGCCGGACGCGCCCTCGGCCAGGGAGTGGACGTCCCCAGGGAGGTTGATCACCAGCCAGTGCACCCAATTGCGGGCCACCGGGTGGGGGTCAACCATGGACAGGGCAAAGGATTTGGTCCCCGGGGGGGCGTCCGTCCAGGCCAGGGGCAGGGAGATATTCTTCCCTCCCGCGCCGGGCATGACATAGGGCACGGGGATCTTGCCGCCATCGGTGAAGGCCGTGGAAGTGAGTTTCATAACCGGGTCTCCGTAGCTGAAAACTGTGGTGAGAGTTAGCAAAAATGTGCCGAAAATTACTGAAAACAAGGTTCTGGGCATCATCGTCATCATAAAGAGCAGATTCATTCCGGTAAAAAGATAGTTCTGCCGGGGAGGGGACGCAAGGGGAAGGAAGGAGAACCAAAGAAAGGAAAAAGGCACCCCGAGGGGTTGCCTTCAGAAGGATAAACAGAAGAGCGGCCCCGGGGTTGGCGACCGCTCCTCAAAATTTTAGAAGTAATTTACTCTTCTCCTGCCTTGGCGGGCACCACCAGCACCGGCACGGGCAGGCCGCGGTGGGCCACCTCCCGGATCACCCTCTCGGTGGTGGAGCCCAGGATGTGGCGGCCGATAAAGCCGTGGCCGTGGCTGCCCAGGACCAGGAATTTGATGCCCCGAGCCTCTTCCAAAAAACCAATGATGGCTTCGGAGATGTCCTTTTCGCTTTCCAACAGGTGGGGATGTATTTCCACCCCGGCTTTCTGGCTGCGCTGTATCGCCTCTTCCAACACCTTTTTGGCGTATTCTTCCTGGTCCTCTTTCAGGTGCCGGTCAATGAACGCGAAATAACCAACTTTCCGCAGTTGGACAACATAGAGGACATCCAGAGGCAATTCCAGCAGCCGGGCCATATTGAGGGCCCGGCGCATGGCCTCCCACGCGGGGGCTGAGCCATCAACCGCCACGGCAATTGATTTAGCTTTTTCGCCAGCCATTAATGGTGCCCTCCTTTCCCGAAGATGACTCCCACCAGCAAACCGGCGCCCACGGCGATGAATACTGCCAGGATGCCGAAAAATACCGGCTGGTTCTGAGAGGTTTGGGTCAGCCAGTTCTCCAATCCCACCTTTTTGATTTCAATGACATCCTTGCCGTAGCCCACCAGCTCCCCTTTTTGGAAGCAGAAGGACTCCACCTGGTAACGGCCCTCGGAGGCCGCGGGGGGAAAGCGGAAGTAGTGCTTGAAGAGCTTGCCTTCCGTTACCTGCAGGCGGGCCGGGTCTTCCACGATGTTATAAAGATTGGCCCGCTCTTTGATCTTGAGCATTCCTTGAAAGACCTTATCCGCATCGTCCGGGGTGGCGTCGCCCCGGCTCAGATGCATCTTCATTTTGTGGCGGATGGCCTGGTAGCCCAATTCCAGCTCCTGGGCGACTGCTGGGGAGACGATCTCCTTAATGGGCTTGCTGGCATGGATCTTATACATAAACGGCGCGCCGGTGACGTCGTACTGCTTCACCGTCATCCAGAACGGGCCAACCCTGCCCTTGACGGAGAACTGGATCTCTTCGTCTTTCTCCGCGGTGAGCTTGATGATCAGATCGGTTCCCGGCACGGGATTGACTCCAAAAAAGTGGACCTGATCCCCACTGTAAGAGAGGCCGATCTCAATCAAGTTCTTGGAGGCCGCGGTCACCACCTTTTGCTGGGCTTCCGGCGTTACGGCCGCGGCTACTCCCCCCCACAGGGCAGCCAGGCTCAGGGCCAGGAGAAATATCAGCACTCGTTTCATCATCAGTGCCCTCCGCCTTTGGCCGGGGCCAGGCTCACCAGGTCTTGGGGGGTAAGCACCAGGTCCAGGAACAGTTTCACGGTCAGGGCCAAGACGATGACGGCCAGGAGGATACGAATCTGCTCACCTTTGAGGCGCTTGCCGGCAATGGCCCCGAACTGGGCGCCGATAGTGGAGCCGCCCAGGAGAATCAGGGCCAGGAGCAGGTCCACGGTCTTGTTGACAAAGGCCTGCTGCAGGGTGACGTTGGCGGAGGTGAGCACGATCTGGAAGAGATCGGTGCCGATGGCGGCGATGGTGGGCATGCCGATGATATAAATCATGGCCGGGACCATGATGAAACCGCCGCCCACGCCCAGGAGCGCGGCCATAATGCCCACGATGGTGCCGATGGAAAAGGGGAAGATGGCCGAGGTGTTCAGTCCGGAGCGGTGGAAATTCATCTTTAACGGCATTTTGGCGAACAACTTGCCTAGCTTGGGCTCGGAAACCGCGGCCGCTTCTACGGCCTCTGGTTTCCGGCTGCGGAGAATGGTGCGCAGGCTCTCCATGAACATGGCCCCGCCCACCAAGCCCAGCATGAGCACGTAGACCACCTTCATGACGAACTCAAAGTTGCCTGCGGCCCTGAGGACCTTGACGAATTGCACGCCGATGGTGCCGCCGACGATGCCTCCGGCCAGGATGACCAGGCCCATTTTGAAGTCCACGTTCCCCAAACGCCAGTGGGCAAAGGCCCCGGAACTGGCCGCGGCCACAATCTGGTTGGAGTCCGAGGCCGCGGCCACCGCCGGGGGAATGCCGATCATCATCATCAGGGGGGTGAGCAAGAATCCCCCTCCCACCCCGAAGAGGCCGGAGAGGAAGCCCACCACGCCGCCGATGCCGATGACCAGGAAAAAATTTATGCTCATGCCGGCAATGGGAAGATAAATTTCCATCCCCTAGATGCCCTCCCTAGAAAGTCATTATGATGCCGTGGTTGACATCGGGGCTAAGTATGTAAAAAACCTCACAAGCTGTCAAGGCATTTTTTGGTGGAGATTTCACATGTTGCAATTTGCATCAGGTGGAAAAATGTGGTTAAATTGGATCAAGACAGAGTTCTTTACGGTTAGGGCTGAACCCTGCACCCCGCCTGGCGGTAAAGAATTTCTTGTCTTCAACTTATTGGAAATGGTAGGATATTTAGGGGCCAGGAGAAAAGGCGGAAGGGTCCCTGGATCTTATCCCCAGGTTTAAAGGTTATCGTTAATGAGTTTATGGAGCCGCCTGCATCTGAATATCCGCCAGAAGGTGACCGTGGGCCTGACCGCCTGCATCCTGGGTATCGGTTTCATCGGCGGGCTTTCCTACCATTATTTGCGCCAGATCGAAACGAAGCAACGCTTTGTGGAGATCGCCGATGACCTGAGCAACAGCATCCTGGAAATCCGGCGTTATGAGAAGAATTATCTCCTTTACGGTTCCGCCGAGGATTTGCAGGAAAACCGCCGCTACATTCAACTGGGCCTGGAAACCCTGGACAAGATCGCGCCGGAGGCGAAAAATTTGAAGATTGCCTCCCAGTTTCCCCTCTTCCAGAGAGAATTTTTGGCCTACGGCCAGCTCATGGAAGAGTTGCCGAGGAGCGGCGACTCCCGCCCCCGGGTGGAAGAGCGATTGCGGGAGCGGGGCAAAAGGCTGGTGGAGCTCTCCCATCACCTGGTCACTTTTGAACGGCAGAGAATCCTGGAAATCATCAATACCTTGAAGACCCAGCTCCTTTCTTCCCTGATCGTTTTCCTGGGCTTCATGGCCTTTTTCGTCCTCATTGTCAGCCGGAAGATCATCCGCCCCTTGAGGGTGATTGAAGACACCACCCTGCGCATTGCCCAGGGCAATTTCCGGCCTTTGCCGGTTTTGGATACCCGGGATGAAACCCAGCAGGTGGTGGAGGCCTTTAACCGCATGGTGGGAGAGCTGGAAAAGCGCCAGGACCAACTGGTGCAGGCCAAGAAGATGTCCTCCCTGGGGGTGCTCACCGCGGGCATCGCCCACCAGTTGAACAACCCCCTGAACAACATCTCCACTTCCTGCCAGATCATCCTGGAGGACCTGGACCATTGCGACCTGGAATTTTTAAAAAAGATGTTGACCAACGTGGAGCAGGAGGTTTACCGGGCCCGGGATATCGTCAAAGGCCTCCTGGAGTTTTCCCGGGTGCGGGATTTTGCGCTGAAGCCCATTCCCCTGGAAGACGTGGTCAACCGTTCCGTCAGGCTCATTTCCAGCCAGGTGCCCCCGGGGATAGACATTGTCCAGCAGATACCCTGGGACCTGGTCCTGCAAATCGATGCCCAACGCATGCAGGAGGTCTTTCTGAATTTATTGATGAACGCCATCCAGGCCATTGAAGAACCCCCCGGGGAGATCAAGATTGCCGCCCAAGTCGACTCCGCCGGCCAACAGGCGGTGATCACCGTGGAAGACACCGGCATCGGCATTCCCAAAGAAGAGATCGACCGGGTCTTCGACCCCTTCTATACCACCAAGGAGGTGGGCGCGGGCACGGGTTTGGGACTGTCCATAGTCTACGGCATTATCGAGAGGCACCAGGGAACCATTTCTGTGGAAAGCAAGGAGGGGGAAGGGACCCGGTTCGCCATCCGCCTGCCTTTCAGCCCCCTGGATAGGGGAAAAGGGCCGTTGTCATGAATCGTGCCCGCATCCTCATCGTGGAAGATGAGCTTATCGCCCGGGAAAACCTGGACCACGTGCTGCGCAAGGAAGGCTACGACACCGTGGCGGTGGAATCCGGACAACTGGCCTTCCAGGAGCTGGAAAAGGGAGAATTCGACCTGGTGATGACGGATTTGCGTATGCAGTTGGTGGACGGCCTCCAGGTGCTGGAGCGCACCAAGGAACTCTACCCGGATACCGAGGTGATCATGATCACCGGCTACGCCACCGTGTCCACCGCGGTGGAGGCCATGCAAAAGGGGGCGTACCATTACCTCTCCAAGCCCTACAAGATCGAGGAAGTGCGCATCCTGGTGCGCAAGGCCCTGGAAAAGAGGGGCCTGCGCCAGGAAGTCATGGACCTGAAACGCCAGGTGCAGAGTCAGAAAGGCGTGCCCCTGCTCATCGGCAAAACCCCCCAGATCGAGGCCCTGAAAAGCACCATCCAACAGATTGCCCCCACCGACGCCACCGTCCTCATCCTGGGGGAGACCGGCACCGGCAAGGAGCTGGTGGCCAAGGCCATCCATCACCTGAGCCCCCGGGCCGAAAAGCGCTTCCTGGCCATAAATTGCGGGGCCTTCAGCGAAGAGCTGCTGGCCAACGAACTCTTCGGCCACGAACGGGAGGCCTTCACCGGGGCCCGGGGAGTGAAAA
>Ga0299912_10001120_pt1 | contig 21720 bp, 20 predicted proteins | sample RVTome_2_FD_207667 | JGI IMG/M metagenome (GOLD analysis project Ga0299912, IMG submission 207667) | Soil microbial communities from uranium-contaminated site in the Upper Colorado River Basin, Wyoming, United States - RVT95D214 (version 2) ... | reverse complement strand
GATGGTGAAAAAAACTTCTATTTCCTTGAGATGAACACACGTCTTCAGGTGGAGCATCCGGTCACCGAGATGACCACGGATGTCGATCTGGTCGAACAGATGATCCGCGCCGCGGCCGGCGAAAGGTTGAACCTTCGCCAGGAAGACCTCGCGCCGAAGGGCTGGGCCATCGAGGCGCGGGTCTACGCCGAGGACCCCTATCGCGACTTCGCGCCGTCCATCGGCCGGCTGACGCGCTACCGCCCGCCGGAGCAGGGCGTGCGGGACGGCGCGACCGTGCGGGTGGACGACGGCGTGCGCGAGGGCGACCAGGTCTCGATGTTCTACGATCCGATGATCGCCAAGCTGAGCGTCCACGCCCCGGACCGGGCGGGGGCGGTGGAGGCCATGGGCGCCGCCCTGGACGGCTTCGATGTGGAGGGCGTGCGGCACAACATCCCGCTGCTGTCGGCGATGATGGACCAGCCGAGGTTCCGCGAGGGGCGGCTGACGACCGCCTATCTCGCCGAGGAATTCCCCGAAGGCTTCGCGGACGCCGCGCCCACGCCCTGGCAGAGCGATCTGATGACCGCGACGGCGGCCTACATCCACGTCGTCCAGGCCGCGCGCCGGACCAATGGGAAAAAGCCGCGCACCGACTGGATCGTCGATCTGGGCCACAGCCGTCGTTCCGTGCGCCTGACGCCCGACGACGCCGGCCTGACCATCGCCCTGCTGGACGAGGCTCGGACGCTGCGCCTGACCGAGGTGGACTGGCGGCCCGGCCGGCCCCTGCTGCGCGGGCGGCTGGATGGCCGGGCTTTCGCCGTCCACGCCGCGTCCCTGGCCGAGGGCTATCGCATCCGTCACCGCGCCGCCGTCGCGCGGGCGCTGGTGCTCTCGCCGCTCCTTCTGGCGCTGCACGACAGGCTGCCCGAGCGCGCGCCGGCGGACGTCTCGCGCCTCGTGCTCTCGCCCATGCCGGGGCTTGTGGTCTCCGTGGCGGTGGCGGCGGGCCAGCAGATCAAGGCGGGGGAGGGCGTCGCCGTGATCGAGGCGATGAAGATGCAGAACCTGGTGCGCGCCGAGCGCGATGGCGTGATCGCCAGCGTCGCCGTGGCCCCCGGCGACAGCGTCGCCGCCGATCAGGTGCTGGCGGAGTTGGTCTGACCCCGCCCGATAGGGGCGCCTCGGTTGGCGTTCCTTGGATTGGTGGTAGCCTCCCCGTCGCGCGAAACGCGCTGGAGGGCCTTTCATGTCTCTCGGCAAGAAGCTGTTCAGTTTTCAAGGGCGTTTGCGGCGGCGCGACTGGTGGGTGCTGAGCCTTTTGCTCGTCGTCATGCAGTGGGTGGTGTCGAGCCTGGCGCTCGGCGTGACCGGCGGCGTCATGGGCGGGGCCTGGGGCGGCGGCTGGGGCGGAGCCTGGGGCCCGTCGATGATGTTCCAGGACGGCTCCGGGTTCGGGGCGGTGATGCAGAGGGTCCTGCTGATCCAGGTGGTCACGGCCGTGCTGTTCCTGTGGCCAAGCGTTGCGGTGAGCGTCAAACGCCTGCACGACCGCAACCACACCGGCTGGTGGCTGCTGCTGCCCTATGCACTGGGCTGCGCGCGGGGCTTCCTGATGTTCGCGGCGTTCAGCCGGTTCGGCGGGGGCGGCTTCGGCCAGGGCTATGGTATGATGGGTGGCGGCTGGCGCGGCCAGTGGGGCATGATGGGAGGACAATGGCGCGGGATGGAGTCCCATTGGGGCTATCCGCTGACCGGCTTTGGCGGCCTGCATCTCGGGCTGGGACTGGCCTTTGTGATCGTCGCGCTTTGGCTATTGATCGAGCTCGGCTTCCTGGACGGAACCCAGGGGCCTAACCGCTTCGGACTCTCGCCCAAGGGGATCGGCGAGAGCGCCGCCTGAACGCTGGCCGCGAGCAGCCCCTTTCCTCGGAGCGCGGGCGCCGCTAGCTTCCGCGCCCTTGGCGATCAACGGCGGACGGCTCGATGAACGGGCGGCTGGATTGGACGGAGCTCTACGTCTCCTCGGCGGGGCGGCTGTCGCGCGCGCCCTTCATGATCGCGGCCGCGATCCTGGTGTTCGCCGCCTGGCTCTACGAGGCGGTGGCCTCGCCGCCGGTGCGCTGGGTCACCGGCTGGGCGGTCTATCCGTTCCTGCTGTTCTGCGCGGCCTGCCTCCTGTCCAAGCGCCTGCATGACCGGGGACGCACCGGCTGGTGGGCGGCGCTGGTGCTGATGGCGGTGGTCGCCGTCTGGACCCCGCCCCAGAGCTACGTCGACTTCCTGTTCTCCCTGGTGCTGATCTGGGCGACGGTGGAGCTGTGCGCCATGCCCGGCGAACAGGGCGCAAACCGATTCGGCCCCAATCCCCTGCGGCCGGCGCCCGCCTGAGGATCAAGTTCAAAGCGTCCACCGAAGCGTCCACCGAAAATGGTTAACGGCCTCTGGCCTGGCGGCGGAATCTGCTGCTAGGGTGGACCAAAGGGGAAAACCCAAGGGGAGGTCGTCGGATGCTAGGCACGCTATTCGGCTTCAAGGGGCGGCTAAGCCAGCAGGGGTTCTACGAGGCCCTGCTGTCGGTGGCGCTGATCGACGCGGGCTTGGCGCTGGCCGCCGTCTATGTGCGCGACTTCGGTTTGCCGTACATCGCCACGCCGGCCGCTCCCTGGGCCACGACCGTCGTCTCCGTCGCCCCGGCCGTGCTGGGCGTGTTGAGCACCTGGGCGGTGCTCGCCGTCTTCGCCAAGCGCGCCCACGACCGGGGCCGGTCGGGCTGGCTGGTGCTGCTGCTGGCGGCGCCGGTGGTCGGCTGGCTGTGGCTGCTGGTCGACCTGTTCGTCCTGCCCGGCAAGGCGGGAAGCAACGCCCACGGTCTCTCGCCGCTGAGTGGCACGGCTCAGGAAGCCTGGACCGGCGAGGACGTTCCCTCCTCAAGCGCCGACAGCCACGCCGCCCGCGAGCTCGACTGGACCGGCCAGGGCGCCGATCCGCACGGCAAGGCCGCCCACGGCCACGGCGACGATCATGGACATGGCGAGTCCCACGGGCATGACGATCATGGGCACGTCGAAGCTCACGGTCATGACGATCACGGTCATGACGAGGCGCACGCCGAAGCTCACAGCGACGACCATGGCCACGCCGAGGCGCATGGCCATGCCGATCATGGTCATGCAGACGATCACGGCCACGTCGACGATCACCACGCGGCCCACGCCGAGGCTCACGGGCACACCGAGGCGCATCACGACGACCATGGTCACGGCGACGATCACGGCCACGGCCACGGCGCTCATGGCGAGGCGCACGGGCACGGTCATGAAGATCACGGCCATGACGACGGCCATGGTCACGGCGACGCTCACGCCCATAATCACGAGCACGAACACGCCTGATCGGCGGCGGGCTAGAGCGGGGGCGGGTACTCCGCGCGGGTCGGGCCGAACACAGTCTCGAACGCCGACTTCAGGGCGGCGTCCGCCTCGTCCATGCCCACGGGAAGGCCGAGGTCCACCAAGCTGGTGACCCCGTGTTCGGTGACGCCGCAGGGCACGATGCCGGCGTAGTCGCCGAGATCCGGCTCCACGTTCAGGCTAATTCCGTGGAACGAGACCCAGCGGCTCACCCGCACGCCGATGGCGGCGATCTTGTCCTCGCGCGGCGGGACGCCGGGCGCGCGGCGCTCCACCCACACCCCGACGCGGCCCGGCCGGGCCTCGCCGTTCACGTTGAAGGCGTCCAGCGCCCCCACGATCCACGCCTCCAGCCCCCGCACGAAGGCGTGCAGGTCGCGGCCGCGCTGGCCGAGGTCGAGCATCAGATAGGCCACCCGCTGGCCCGGCCCGTGATAGGTGTACTGTCCGCCCCGGCCGGTGGGGAACACCGGCAGGCGGCTGGGCTCCAACAGGTCCTTCGCCTTGGCCGAGACGCCGGCCGTGTAGAGCGGCGGGTGCTCCAGCAGCCACACCAGCTCGCCCGCCTCGCCGCGCGCTATGGCCGCCGCCCGCGCCTTCATCGCCTCCACGGCCGCCGGATAGTCCACCAGGCCCGGCGAGACCGCCCATCCGGCCGAAGCGCCGTCGCTTCGCCGAAGATCTGGCGGCGAATTGGGCGTGAGAGCGCCCGCGTTTAACTCGCGGTCAAGCATGTAAGGCCAATGTGGCCTGCGTCGGGCCGCGTGCAAGGGCCGCGACGCCGAAGGGATGCGTGCGTGAGCCAGGTCGAGTCCGTCAATGTCGAAGTCTCCGTGGTGCTGGGCCGCAGCGTGCTGCCCATGCAGCAGCTCCTGCGCATGGGGCGCGGCGCGGTGATCCCCCTGGACGCCAAGGTGACCGACGAGGTCTGGCTGCTGGTCAACAATTATCCGGTCGCCCGCGGCGAGATCCAGATCAACGAAGATCGCATCTGCATCAGCGTTACCGGCGCGGCGGACGTCTACGAATTCATGGCGGGGAGCTGAGCGGCTCATCAGCCTGGCTTCCGTCGGCGCCCTGCGCCCTTCACAACCCCTGTCCGGTTTGCTACTCGGCCCCGCTCGTTTGGCTGCGGTCGTGGCGGAATTGGTAGACGCGCAGCGTTGAGGTCGCTGTGGGGCAACCCGTGGAAGTTCGAGTCTTCTCGACCGCACCAACGAGCGACACACAGTGAGACCTAGGAACGCCATCACGACTTGAGTCCAGGGAGGGGAGATGACCCGCGCCACGGTCGACCTTGACGCCCCGCCCCCGACTCCGCCCGAGGATCTGGAAGACCTCGCGCTCCGCGACGACTACGCGCTGAATCCCCGCTACGTCGGAATGGTGGTCGAAGCGGCCGACCGGGGCGACGCCGCGCGGCTGGAAGAGCTCGTCGCCGCCCTGCACCCGGCCGACATCGCCGACCTGATGGGCTTCCTGTCGGCCGAGCACCGCAAGGCGCTGATCCCGTTCCTGGCGGCCGAGACCCTGGCCGAGATCCTGCCCGAGCTCGACACCAACATCCGCGAGGAGATTCTGGAGCGCGTGGCGCCCGAGATCCTGGTCCAGGCCCTGGGGGAGCTGGAGTCCGACGATGCGGCCGAGGTCGTCGACGACCTGGAGGACGACAAGCGCGACGCCGTGCTGGCGGCCCTGTCGGACTCGGACCGGGCGGCGATCGAGACCACCCTCGGCTACGACGAGGACTCCGCCGGCCGGCTGATGCAGCGCGAAGTGCTGCGCGCGCCGCAGTTCTGGACCGTCAGCCAGACCATGGCGCACGTGCGCGAGACCGCCGACGAGCTGCCTGAGCTGTTCTTCGACGTCTATGTGGTGGACCCCTCCGCCCGCCCCATCGGCGCGGTGGCGGTCAGCCAGCTCTTGAAGGCGTCGCCCGAGGCGACCCTGGCCTCGATCATGGAGTCGGTGACCGAAATCCCGGTCGACATGGACCAGGAGGAAGTCGCCTACATCTTCGACAAGTACCACCTCGTCTCCGCCCCGGTGACCGACGCTGGCGGGCGGCTGGTCGGCCAGATCACCGTCGACGACGTGGTGGGCGTCATCCAAGAGGAGAGCGAGGAGGACATCCTTGCCCTGGCCGGCGTGTCCGACGTGGGGCGCGACGCCAGCCTGGGCAGCATCGTGCGCTCGCGCCTGCCGTGGCTGGTGCTGAACCTCGGCACCGCGGCCCTGGCGGTCAGCAGCATCGCCATCTTCCAGGAGGAGATCGCCAAGCTGGTCGCCCTGGCGGTGCTGATGCCGATCGTCTCCTCGTTGGGGGGCAACGCCGGCACCCAGACCCTGGCGGTGGCCGTGCGCGCCCTGGCCAGCCGCGAGCTGAACGCGGCCAACGCCAAGCGGATCATCCTGCGGGAGCTGACCGTCGGGGCGGTGAACGGCCTGGTGCTGGCCGTGGCGATGGGCGCGGCGACCTACGCCTTCTACCATAACGACCGGCTGGCGATCACCGTGGCTCTGGCCCTGGTGGCCAACGTCGTCACCGCCGCCCTGGGCGGGATCCTGGCGCCGCTCCTGCTGGAGCGGATGGGACGCGATCCGGCGGTGTCTTCGCCGATTTTCGTCACCTTCCTGACGGATTTCATGGGCTTTTTCGCCGTCCTCGGGATCGCGGGGCTGATCCTGTCGTAATCGGCGTCGATCTTGCTCCGGAGGGCTCGGACGTTCCCCCGTCTGTGCCAAAACTGGATCAAGTCTACGATGAACCAGCGTCACCAGGCCTCCCGCGCCGCCATCGGACTCATCAAGCAGTTCGAAGGGTATCGCCGTTCGGCCGCCCAGCTGGACGACGGGCGCTGGACGATCGGCTACGGCCACACCAAGACCGCCCGCGAGGGCGTCTCCGTGTCCGAGGCGGACGCCGAGGCCCTGTTGATCTACGACCTCCTGGAGGTCTCCGCCGCGATCAACACGCGCATTTACAGCCCCCTGACCCAGAACCAGTTCGACGCCCTGTGCGCCTTCGTCTTCAACGTCGGCCTCGACAATTTCGCGCACTCGGGCGTGCTGCGCCGGCTGAACGAGGGCGCGATGCTGCAGGCCGCCTGCGCCATGGAGATGTGGCGCAAGGCCGACTTCGAGGGCGAGCGTATCCTGGTCGACGCCCTGGTGCGCCGCCGCGCCGCCGAGAAGGCCCTGTTCCTGACGCCTCCGGGCGGCTTCATTCCCGCGCCGAGCCCGATCCTGCGGCCCAAGGTCGATCACGCCCACGCCAGCTTCGTGCCGGCCGAGGCGGCGGTCGAGCTGGAGACCCCGCTGGAAGGCGAACGCGCCGTGGCCGAACGGGTCACTCCCGCTCAACCGGCCGCGCAGGCGCCTGAACCGGCCCCCGCGCCGCACTTCCCTCTGGCCGCCGAGGCCGAGGAGCCCAGCCGCAGCGAGGTCGCCGCCGCCGCGATCACCGCGCGGCTGCAGGAGATTCTCAAGGACGACGAGGCGCCGGCCGCGACCGAGGGCGAAGCCGCGCCCGAGGCGCCTTCCGAGCCCGGCGCCGACCTGGATCTGCCCTCGCCGCCTGCGCCGAGGCTGGACGGTTCCGAATCCCTGGTTCTGACTCCGCCCGCGTCTGAAGCGCCGGCCGAGTCCGCGGCGTGGCCTCGCTCCGAACCGCAGGCGGCGCCCGCGGGCCCGAGCGAACCGGAGCTGTTCAACGCCCAGGCCGGCGCTTTCGACGACTTCGGCGCCGAGACGCCATCGGACGCCGTGGAAGCCGGGCTGGAGGGCGTCGAGGTCGTCACCGGGCGTCCCCTGGGCGTGCTGCCGTTCCTGGCGGGCCTGGGGATCGTGGGTCTGGTGCTGTTCGCGGCCGGGATCTTCTGGGGCTTCAACGCCAAGGAGTCGGGCCAGAACCTGTTCTCCAACCCTGTCCTGATCGGCTGGGGTCTGGGCCTCGCCGGCATCGGCTGCGTGGCGACGTCGGTCTATCTGTTTCTGGAACGCCTGGGGGGGAAAGAGGAGCAAGAGTAAGCGCGACGTGAGTATCAGTAGCGTTAGTACCGAGTAGCGTAGAGTTCAGTAGCTTAAGCGTTCGCGCGCGTTCCTCTTCCGGGCGGAGGGGCCGTGGCCTTCAGAGGCCGCGGCCCCTCAGTCGTTTCCGGGGCCCTTCGTTGACCTCAATGCTCGTCCAGATATTCGCCCATGGTATGGCCGAGCTGGGACATCGCCTCTTCGAGATAGTCGCTGACCATGGGGATGCCGGCCACATAGCGCGGCGCGCGGGCCCGGCCGATATCGGCGGCGCCGGCGCGGGCCTCCTGCCACTCCGCGAAGCCGAAGTCCCCGCGCCCGACCCAGATCAGGGCGATCAGGTCGAGCTGCTCGTCGTCGTTCAAGCCGTCCACGGCCGCGATCAGCTCGTCATAAGTGGGATCGTCCGGAGTCTCCTCCAGCACGTCCACGGCGTTGTCGTCGCTGGGATTGGAGCCGCTGTCCGGGTCGGAGACCTCGACCTTCTCGTCGAACTCGCGCGCCTTCATCAGGATGGCGAACGCCCGCTCCGGGCTGAGGGTCAAAGACGGCTTGATGTCTGTCTCGGCCATGGGATCGCTCCTTGAAGGCGGCCAGCATCGGCGTCCTTGCGCCCCGCGCGTTGATCCGGCGCAAGTCGTCCGGCCTCTCGCCAGAGCGGCTGCGGCGCGCGAGCATCGCGCCATGCGATTCGTCCGCCCATCCCATCGCCGCGCGTTCGAGGCTCTGGTCCCGATCGTCGCGCTCGTGCTGCTGGGCGGCTGCGCCAGCCTGCGCGGGCCGGCCTGTCCGGCGGGTCAGAGCCGGGCGACCCTGGTCCAGCTGATGTTCGGCCGCGCCATCGCCGACGGCGGACAGGTGAGCGAGGACGAGTGGCGGGCGTTCCTGGACGAGGAGGTGACGCCGAGGTTTCCCGACGGCTTGACGGTGCTGGACGCCGGCGGCCAATGGCGGGGCAAGGCCGGCGTGGTCACCAAGGAGCCGTCCAAGGTGCTGATGCTGTTGACGCCCGGCGGCCGGGACGAGGCGGCGAAGATTGAGGCCGTGCGCGAGGCCTATAAGGCGCGGTTCCGCCAGGAGTCGGTGCTCTTGATCACCCGGCCGGTCTGCGCCGCGTTCTGATCCCCGATCCGGACATGCGAAAGGCCGCCGGGTCGCCCCGACGGCCTTTCCATTGTCGGCGCCGCAAGCGGCCCGCGACCTTGCCTTAGCGGAGGGCCTCACGCGAAGAGGACCAGGTCGCGGTCACCGTTTGGGCTAGATGACAATGAGACACTGGATCACCTCCTTTCAGCTGTTGAACGAACGCGCGAATGTAGTCGCGCGCTTGCGAACGCGAAAGAGGGGCGTCACATGATGGCCACGGTTGACCGGCATTCGGGCCACACCGCCGGCCCCGACCGTGGGGCCGGGTCCGGATTCGGCTCGACACGTGCGGAGCGCGGCCGTTGACGATCATCCACTCATTCCTGGGGTCCGCGCTCGTCGTCTGGCGGCGGATGAGGCGTCGGCTCGTCCGCGCCGTGCCGTCCAGGCATCATGAAGCCGTGCACGCCGGGCTACGCCTATCGGCGGCGGTAACCCTTGTCTTGATTGGATGTTTCGCCGTGCGCGGGGCCCTGTCGAAGGAGATCGCACGCGAGCGGCGCAACGATCTGATTGCTGCGGCGGCGGGCGGCTTCTCGAACATGGAGCTGATCAGGCTCCTCGGCGAGGACCCGGCGGCGGCGCGCCTCGCGGCGAGTCTCGGCGGGGACGGTCCGCGCATCCGAAGCTACCGGCCCGCCGGCTGGGCGCGGCTCGACATCGACACGCTCCCGACGCTCAACCTCGGCCGGCTGTCCATGGCGGACGCGCAGAAGATCAACGGGGTGATTCCCGATTCGGCGCTGCTCAGCCCTCCGGCCGCGCCCTTCGTGCTGAGGACGACCGCCCCCGAGCGCGCGATGGCCGAGAGGTGCCTGACCACGGCGATCTATTACGAGGCGGCGCTGGAGCCCCGCGCCGGCCAGGAGGCGGTGGCCCAGGTGGTGCTGAACCGCGTGCGCCATCCCGGCTATCCCAAGTCGGTGTGCGGGGTGGTGTTCCAGGGTTCCGACCGGCCCGGCTGCCAGTTCAGCTTCGCCTGCGACGGCTCCATGGCCCGCGCGCCGGCGGCCTGGGCCTGGAAGGACGCCGCGGACGTGGCCAAGGCCGCGCTCGACGGTCACGTGATGAAGGCGGTGGGGACGGCCACCCACTATCACACGACCTGGGTGATGGCCGCCTGGACGCCGACCCTGGTGAAGGTGGGCCGCATCGGCGGGCACCTGTTTTTCCGCCCTCCGGGGCCGGACGGCGCGCCTTCGGCCTTCAACGTGGCCTATCGGGGCGGGGAGATCGCGGCTTCGCGCACGGATCTGATCGGCAGGCCCCAGGCGCCGGCGGCCGATGCAACCCTGACCCTGGCTTCCTATGGCTGGCCGGGCGGAGCGAAGGGCGAGGGAGGGCTGATCGTGGTCCCGGCCTCGGCGATGAAGAGCGGGAGGCCGATGACGATCGCGCAGGGCTGGCCCGGCGCGGGACCCGTCTACGGCACGATCGGGCAGGACGGCGGCTTCCAGGTCGTCGCCCCCATGCACGCCATGATCGCCTTGCGCGCCCGGGCGGCCGCCGCGGCGGTCCAGTCAGCCAAGGCGCGAAACGCCGCGGCGGCGGCTCCTGCGCGGACGCCGGAGGCGCCCAACGCGGAGGGCTGAGCGGGCGTCTTCAGCCGATGTGTCCGTCGCCCCTGGCGCGGCGCAATTCGGTGACGGGCTTGTCGAGCTTCTCCAGGACCGCGGTCGCCGCGCGGTAACCGGCCTCCACCGCTGGCTCGTAGGCCTTCCAGTCGCGGATCTCGATAGGGCCGATGTCCGGCGAGATCATCAGGTCCACGTGCTCGCGCGCGTTGGTCAGCTCCTGGGCCGTGGAGATAGTCGCCGAACGCATCAGCACCGACACGATCGGCGGGCCGCGCCGCCAGTCGCCCGAAACGATCCACTTCCACAGCGAGGCGGGCGCGCGCACGTCCTCGGTGGTGAAGCCCCGCGCCTCGCCCACGTCCGCGCCGATGATCGGCCCACGGTGGATGGCGCTCATCACGTCGGTGGGGAAGTTCTTGGTCACGCCGCCGTCTACCAGCACGTGTCCGCCCTCGCTGATCGGCGGCAGGATGCCCGGCAGGGCGATGGAGGCCATCAGGGCGCGGCGCAACAGCCCCCGCCGGTGCACGTGATAGCTGCCGACGGTCAGGTCGGTGGAGACGCAGAAGTAGGGGATCTGCAGGTCCGGAATCTCGATGTCGCCGAAGTGCTCGGCCATGCGTACGTCCACCTTGTCGCCGCGCGTCATGGCGATGATCGGGATGGCGATGTCGTCGAGCGGGCTCGACTCGACGAAGGCCTTGCGGATGCGCCAGTCCATCTCCTTGTCGTCCCAGCCGCAAGCCACGCCTCCGGCCACGATGGCGCCCATGGAGGTGCCGCCGATGAAGTCGATGGGGACCTTCGCCTCGTGCAGGGCCCGGATCACCCCGATGTGGGCGAAGGCCCGCGCGCCGCCGCCCGACAGCACCAGACCCACCGACCGGCCGGCGATCACCCGCGCCAGCCGCGCCATGTCGGCGTTGGAGCCGTGGCGAATGTGGAACAGGCGCGAGAAGCTCGCCGCGTCGAGCCAGGTCTGGGAGTCTTTGGGGGGGCCTGCATCACCGGGCCGCAGCAGGATCAGGTCCACCAGTCGCTGCTCCAGAAGCGGCGGGGAGGCGTTGGTGCGCAGGCTCTCGGGCGCCTTCACCGTGGCGTCGGCGACGCAGAACAGGCGGTCCACCTGGCGTCCGACCAGAGACTTCCAGGCCCCGTCTTCGTAGGCGGCGCCGTAGAGGACGATGTCGTACTTGTCCTCCAGTTTGGAGAACCACTCCGGCGGCGCGCGCTGGACCTCCGAGCCCACCGCCTCCACCGAAAAGCCCAGGGCACTGATCTCGCCGCTCAGCGCCGCGACCAGTTCGTGCACCGGCGCGCCGGGGTGAGCGCCCACGAAGCCGAACACCGCCGGCTCGCCCGCCGTGCTGCCGCCAACGTGACGGGCGCGCCGGATCATCAGGTGGGCCAGCTCGGCCATCACCTCCGGGGCGCTCTGGATGGCTTTGAGGAAGGCCGCGCGCGGAATGGCCATCAGCTCGGAGTCGCGCAGGGCGACCACCGAGGCGGTGTGGGGCGTGCCCGCGATCAGCGACATCTCCCCGGCCGGCTCGCCGGGGCGGATGACGCCCAGGAAGTGCGGCTCCTGGCCCTCCTCGCGGCGGACCACGCCCAGGCGCCCGGACATCAGGAAATAGAGCCGGTCGGCCGCCTCGCCGGCGTGGAACAGCACCCGCCCGCCCGGCAGTGAGAACCACGCCGCGTCCGGCGAGCGGCGCGGTCCAGCGAACACGCGCGACAGCGCCGTGTTCTCGATATGCTCAGGCAGATCGATCACGGCGGGGAGCCTAGCCCGGTGATCGAGTCGTGGCGACTGGCGCTCTGCTTGACCCGGCGCAATCCCTGAGGGGCGGAATCTGGTCTAGTTCACCAGGCTTGGCCCGCCGTTCAGCGGCTCCGGCGCTTTTTCGGATGTGAGCGGCCGCGGCCGGGAGTAGGAAGTACGCCATGACCAATCCCATCTCCGATCCCCTGGTCGAGGGAGTCGTCCTGGACGACATCGCCTCGGTCGTGAAGCTGCAGTCCACGCCCGAGGGCGTGGCCGTCGTCACCATCGACCGCGCCGCCAAGCGCAACGCCCTGGACCTGCTGGTCATGGAGGGCCTGACCGAGGCGTTCGAGACCCTGCACGGCGCCGAGGGCGTGCGGGTGGTGTTCCTGCGCGGCGCCGGCGGCAACTTCTGCGTCGGGGGCGATCCGGAGTGGCTCGCCTCCGTCAACGACATGCCCGAGGCCGACAGCCGCTCGGACGCCGCGGCGGCCGGCGCCATGCTGAAGGCTCTGGCCGACATTCCGGCCGTCACCGTGGCCTTGGTGGAGGGCATGGCGGTCGGCGGCGGCGGGGGGCTGGTGGCCGCCTGCGACATGGCCGTCGCCGTGGCGGACGCCCAGTTCGGCTTTCCCGAGGTGAAGCTCGGCCTGATCCCCGCCGTGATCGCGCCCTATGTGGTCAACGCCATCGGCCCGCGCGCGGCCAAGTCGCTGTTCGTCACCGGCCGGATATTCGATGCGGCCGAGGCCCTGAGGATCGGGCTGGTGAACGAGGTGGTCGCCGACGCGGCGGGGCTGGACCACGCCATGGACCGGATCGTCGATCACGTGATGACCTCCGCGCCCCTGGCCGTGGCCGAAGCCAAGACGCTGGTCTGGGACGTGTGGGCCCGGCCGGTCGACCATCACCTGATGGACGACCAGGCCAAGCGCTTCGCCCGCCAACGGGCCAGCGAGGAGGGCCGCGAGGGCGTCGCCGCCTTCGCCGAGCGGCGCAAGCCGAAGTGGACCCGGCGCGACTGACCGACGGCGGCGCGCGGTGAGCCTGCACCTGATCAAGCTGTGCGTCGGCTGCGACACGGTCGAGGAACTGCTCGGCTGGTGGGCCGTGGAGGGCGCGGACGGGCGGCCCTGGAAGCTGCGCACCCGCCAGACCCCCAGGCGCGCGGCCGAGGTGGAGGACGGCGGCTCGCTCTATCGCGTGTTCAAGGGCTTCATCCTGTGCCGCCAGCGGGTGCTCGGCATCGAGACGGCGGGGGAGGGCGCGGCCGCCCGCTGCCTGATCACCCTGGACCCCAAGCCCGTGCTCGTGGCGCCGACGCTCCGTCGGCCGTTCCAGGGCTGGCGCTACCTCGACCCCAAGGACGCCCCGCCCGACCTCGGCCGCGACGGCGAGGCCGCCATGCCCGCGCCGCTGGCCAAACAGCTGCGCGAGATCGGGGCCTGGTGAGGGGCGACGGCCGCTTCAAGTCTTGACCCACGCCCGCTCACCGCGCGAAGGCTGGGTCCGCGCGGATGTGGCGGAACTGGTAGACGCACTGGATTTAGGTTCCAGCGCCGCAAGGCGTGGAGGTTCGAGTCCTCTCGTCCGCACCAAATAGGCGGTCCTGGCGGCGCGCGCGCCTTTCGCGAGGCGCGGGCGTTCGTTAGCGTCGGCGGCGTCGGTATGAGGAAACGATCATGAAGCGTGCGACCCTGCTTGCCCTGGCGGCGGCGTTTGGCGGCTCGGCGATGGTGGCGGTTGGAGCGGCAGGGATGCTCGCGGCGCCGCGCGCGGCCGAGGCAAAACCGGCCAAGCTTAAGCCCGCCGCCTGCGCCGCCCTGGCCAAGCCCGGCCTGTTCGACCAGACCACCGTGTCCTCGGCCGTGGCCGTGGCCGGCGACGCGGACAAGGGCCTTCCCGCCTACTGCGAGGTGACGGCGGTGATCTCGCCGACGCCGGGCTCGAAGATCGGGGTGGTCTATCGCCTGCCGGCGGCGTGGAATGGCAAGGTGCTGGGTCTCGGCGGCGGCGGTTGGGCCGGCGACGTGAAGCTGATCGCGGCCATCGAGGGGCTGCAGCGCGGCTACGCCACCTTGCAGACCGACGCGGGCCACGACCCCGCCAACCTCTGGAACTCGACCTGGTCGGCCGATCCCGACATGGCGACCGACTTCGCCTTTCGCGGAGTCCACCTGATGACCGTGGTCGGCAAACAGGTGGCGGTGAAATACTATGGCCAGGCCCAGTCCAAGGCCTATTTCCAGGGCTGTTCCACCGGCGGGCGGCAGGGCCTGATGGAGGTGCAGCGCTTCCCGGACGACTACGACGGGGTGATCGCCGCCGCGCCGGTCTACAACCTCACGGTCCAGACCACCGCCGTCCTGCGCGACAATATCCTGACCCAGCCGGGCGGGCGGCTGACGACGGCGGCCCTGTCGCTGGTGAACAAGGCCGTGCTGAAGGCCTGCGACGCCAAGGACGGCCTCGAGGACGGGATCGTCGCCGATCCGCGCGCCTGCGACTGGGATCCGGCCGAGATCCAATGCAAGGACGGCCAGAGCGGCGACGACTGCCTGAGCAAGGGCCAGGCAGCCACCTTGCAGGCGGTCTACACGGGCGTTCAGAACTTCGACGGCCGCGTCGCCGCCTGGCCGCTGAGCCGGGGCGGGGAGCTCGGCTGGTCAGTCTTCCTGCCGACGGGCGAGGCCAAGACAGACGTCAGCGGCGGCGGCATGAGCGGGCTGCGCGCGACGATCTTCGGCGACCCGAACTACGATCTTTCCAAGTTCGACCAGGACGCGGACCTCGCCAGCGTGATGACCAGCCCCTTCGGCCGGGCGTACAACGCGGACAACCCGGCGATCTCCGCCTTCACCGGCCATGGCGGCAAGCTTCTGATGTGGCACGGCTGGTACGACCCGGGCCCCAGCCCCCTGGCGACCATCCGCTACTACAGTCAGGTCAAGGGCACGGTCGCCGACGCGGGCTCCAGCGTGCGGCTGTTCGTGGCGCCGGGCGTCAGCCACTGCGGCGGCGGGCCGGGGCCGGACAAGATCGACATCCTGGCGGCGCTCGACGCCTGGGTCAGCACCGGTCAGGCGCCGGACAGCGTCATCGCCGCCAAGCCCAAGGCCGGCATCTCGCGGCCTCTGTGCGCCTATCCCATGAAGGCGGTCTACAAGGGCTCGGGCGATCCGAACGACGCGGGCAGTTTCGCGTGCCACTAGCCGCGATCGGCGGGCGGGGCTTGGAGGCGGCGCGCGCGCGTGACATAAGGCGCCAACACCGCCGCTTGGCCGCCGCCGGGCGGCCGAATTGTCTTAGGCGATGAATTAGCATGTCCCTGCAGATCATTGAAAAATCTGGCGAAGGCTTGAGCCGCGTCTATGGCGTCCTGGTCCCCGCGGAGGACCTGATGGAGCGCCTGGCCGTGCGCATCGCCGAGATCACCCCTCAGCTCAACCTGAAGGGATTCCGGCCAGGCAAGGCGCCGCCGGGGCACGTGCGTAAGTTCTACGGCAAGGCTCTGATGGGCGAGATCATCGAGCAGACCCTGAACGAGAGCACGCAGCAGGCGCTGGACGACGCCAAGCTGAAGCCCGTGGGCCAGCCGGACCTGAAGCTCGAATCCGATATGGAGCAGGTGCTCGCGGGCAAGGTGGACCTCGCCTACGAAATCTCGGTCGAGCTGATGCCGGAGTTCGAGCCGGCGGACGTCTCCACGTTCAAGCTCAAGCGGCCCGTCTATGCGCCCACCGAGGCGGAACTGAACGAGGCGCTGGAGGAGCTGGCCGGCCAGAACCGCACCTATGAGCCGCGCACGGGCAAGACCGTGACGGCCAAGGACGGCGACATGGTGGTGGCGGACTTCGTCGGCCGCATCGACGGCGAGGCCTTCGAGGGCGGAACGGCGACCGACGCCCAGATCGTGCTGGGATCGGGCCAGTACATCCCCGGCTTCGAAGAGCAGCTCACCGGCGCCAAGCCCGGCGCGACCGTCACGGTGAAGACCACCTTCCCAGCCGACTATGGTGTCGACAGCCTGAAGGGCAAGGACGCCGAGTTCGAGGTGACGGTGAAGGAGGTCCGCGCGCCGGTGGAGGCCAAGGTGGACGACGCCTTCGCCAAGAGCCTGGGTCTGGACGACCTTTCGGCCCTCAGGGAGGCGGTGAAGACGCAGCTGGAGGGGCGCTACGCGTCCATGTCGCGCTTCAAGCTGAAGCGGGCGCTGCTCGACAAGCTCGACGAGGCGCATGCCTTCCCTCTGCCGCCGCGCATGGCCGAGGCGGAGTTCCAGGGCATCTGGGCCCAGGTCCAGGCCGACACCGCCAGCGAAGGCGTCGCCGACGAGGACAAGGGCAAGACCGAAGACCAGATCAAGGCCGAGTACCGAAAGATCGCCGACCGGCGGGTGCGGCTGGGCCTGGTGCTGGCCGAGATCGGCCGCCGGCAGAACGTCTCGATCACCGATCAGGAACTGCTGCAGGCCGCCCGCGACGAGGCCATGCGCTATCCCGGCCAGGAGCAGCAGGTGTTCGACGCCCTGCGCCAGAACCCGGACGCCCAGGCCCGCCTGCGCGCGCCGGTCTATGAGGACAAGGTGGTGGACGCCATCCTGAGCCTCGCTCAGGTCTCCGACCAGGCGGTCTCCAGGGAAGCGCTGCTGGCCGAGGACGAGCTGCCGGAAGGCTACGGCGGCGAAGGCGGGGCGAAGGCCAAGTCCAGCAAGGCGGCGGCGAAGACGGCGGCGAAGGCTGAAGCCAAGCCGAAGCCCGAAGCCAAGGCCAAGCCCAAAGCCCCGGTCAAGAAGGCGCCCAAGGCCTCGGCCTGACGGCTCCACGCTGCTCGGCGACGCGCGCCGAGGCGCCGGCGGGCGGGAAGCCTTGCAACGACTCCGGGGCGAGGCGATATGAGGGATGGACGGGGCCTCGACCCTATCCCCCCATCAAGCCGAGAGCCAGCCCCATGTACGACAACCGCACCACCGCCCTGAACCTCGTGCCGATGGTCATCGAGCAGACCAGCCGCGGGGAGCGCTCCTTCGACATCTTCTCGCGACTGTTGAAGGACCGGATCATCTTCCTGAACGGCGCGGTGGATGACGGCGTCTCGGCGTTGGTGTGCGCCCAGCTGCTGTTCCTGGAATCCGACAATCCCAAGAAGAAGATCGACATGTACATCAACTCGCCGGGCGGGCTGGTGACGGCGGGCTTCGCGATCTACGACACGATGCAGTACATCAAGAGCCCGGTCTCGACGGTGTGCATGGGCCTGGCGGCGTCCATGGGCTCGTTCCTGCTGGCGGCCGGCGAGAAGGGCCACCGCATGGCCCTGCCTAACGCGCGGATCATGGTGCACCAGCCCTCGGGCGGCTTCTCGGGCCAGGCCTCGGACATCGAGCGCCACGCCGAGGACATCATCAAGACCAAGCGCAAGCTCAACGAGATCTACGCCCACCACACCGGCCAGCCTTACGAAGTGATCGAGCGGACGCTGGACCGCGACTATTTCATGACCGCCGAGGAGGCCAAGGAGTTCGGCATCGTGGACGCGGTCTACAATCCCCGCGACGAAGCGACGGACGTCACCTGATCCCGTTCGGTCCTAGGGTCCGTACTCAATTGGGCTCGGGACAGACTTCCGTATTTTCAAGGACATAGGAACTAATCTCGTCATCCCGGAAGCCGCGCAGCGGCTATCCGGGACCCAGGGGCCGTGCGCACCGCTACTGGGTCCCGGCTCTCCGGTCCGCTCGCGCGGGCCTGCGGCCGGGATGACGAGCGGATTGCGCATCGCAAATTGAGTACGGACCTTAAGCGACGCCGAACGCCACCTGCGCGATGGGGGGCAGGTGGGCCGAGACCAGGGTCCACCGCTCGCCGCCGGTCTCGCTGACCCACAGGCTGCCGGTGGTCGAGCCCATGGCCAGGCGTTCGCCTGACCCGTCCACGTCCAGCGCATGGCGGTAGATCAGGTCGTAGCAGCCGGACTGCGGCAGGCCCTCGCTCAGCACCTCGAAGCTCTTGCCCCCGTCGCGGGTGCGGGTGACCACCAGGCGTCCGTCCACCGGCACGCGCTTCTCGTCCTTGATCGCCGGCACGAACCAGGCGGTCTCGCGGTCCTTGGGGTGGGCGGCCACGGCGAAGCCGAACACCGAGGGCTTCACGTCGGTGATCTCGGCGAAGGTCTCCGCGCCGTCTTCGCTCTTGAAGATGCCGTTGTGGTGCTGGCACCAGACCACGTCCGGATCAGCCGGGCAGGCGGCGATCAGGTGCGGGTCCTGGACCCCGGGTTCATAGGCCTGGTCGGGGGGCAGGTAGTCGTTGCGCAGGCCGTGGCCGGCCACGCGCCAGGTCTCCCCGGCGTCGTCCGACTTCCACACCCCGCCGCAGGAGACCGCGAGCGTGACCTTCCTGCTGTCGCGCGGGTCGACGCGGATGGAGTGGGGGGCGGGCAGGTCGGTGCCGCCGCCGAACCACTTCTCGCGCTCGGGCAGGTCATAGAGGCTGCGCACGAGATCCCAGCTCTCGCCTCGGTCGCGGCTGACGAACAGGCCGGACGGCGCCACGCCCGCCCAGAGCAGGCCCGGCTGGTCCGGACCGCCAGCGGAGAGCGCCCAGATGGTGTCCACCGAGGGGGCCTTCGCGTCCGGCTGCTCGGCCGCCGGGAAGGCCGGCGCCGGCAGCTCCGTCCAGGTCCCGCCGCCGTCCTCGGACCGGTGCAGCTTGATCCCGAAATGGCCGAGCCGCAGGGCGGCGTAGAGCGCCCCGTCGCGCGGATCGTGCAGCACCTGGGAGACCGGCTCGCCCAGGAAGGCCGGCGGTCCGGCAGACCAGCCCTGGCCGTTCTTGCGGTAGCTGAACAGCCCCTTCTTCGTGGCCACGTGCAGAAGATCGCTCATCTCATCCCCCTGAGAGCGCCTGGAATACAAAGACCTCGTCCGTCGCCGCCACCGGGTCGGACAGGCCGATGCGGTCGGCCACCGGCCGGGTGTTCACGAACACATTGACGTGCTTGCGCAGCCGGCCCTGGTCGTCGAGCAGATAGGAGCGCAGCGGCGGATTGTCGGCGAACACGCGCTCCAGCGCCTCGCGCACCGTGCCGGCGTCCACGCGCGCGGGCGGGCAGGGCACGTGACGCATAAGATTGTCTGTGAAGCTGATCCGTCCCACCGCGGCGCTCCTCGAGGCGCAATCTTCCACCGGTTTCAGCGGCGCGCAAGTTGGCTTGGCTCGCGTCGCCAGCCTGCCCTGAAAGCTTCTTCGCCCACTTTGACATCCCATCGCCGGAGTGGGACAAACTCTCCGCCAATCGCCTGGAGTCGGCCGCCAGAGCCGCCCCGGGGTTAGCGGAGGAGCCCAGGAGTGGTCATGAACGGCAAGAGCCTGCTCAGCGAGATATCGGAATATTGCCGCGGCACGGGGATGGCGGAGTCCACCTTCGGCCGGCTGGCGGTCAACGACGGCAAATTCACCCAGCGCCTGCGCGAGGGCGGAGCGGTCACCGCCCAGACCGTCCAGCGGGTGCGGACCTTCATCGGCGGCACGGGCGGCGTTCCTGCTGCTGCGGCGGCGATCCCCGCGTCCGCCCAGCGCGCGGAAAAGGCCGTGGGGCCCCAGATCGATCCGGAGCAGAACTTCCGCTTCTACGACAACCGCCAGAAATACCTGATGTTCGTCAACACCTGCTCGGAGAAGTGGGTGGTCGCCAACCGGGTGACGCAGGAGTTCTCGCACATCCAACCGCGCCCGCCGGCCATCCGCCTGTTCGACGCGGGCGTGGGCGACGGCACGGTGCTGACGCGGGTGATGCGCTCGATGCACAGCCGCTTCGACAAGATCCCCTTCTACATCGTCGGCAAGGAGATCAGCCTGGAGGACGTGCGGCTGGCGCTGGAGAAGATGCCGGACCGCTTCTGCGAGCACCCGGCCACGGTGCTGGTGATGACCAACATGAACTACGCCGAGGCGCCCTGGCTGCAGCCGGCCAATCTGAACGCGGCCGCCACCATGGTCTGGCGCGAGGTGGCCCTGCGGGGGAACACCGCCGCGGAGTTCGACGAGCAGATCACCGAGCTGCAAGACGCCCTTACCGACGGCTGGCGGGCCGGGGTCAATCCCACCACCGGCAACCCGGTCTATGAGAAACCGTCGGTGCTGGTGCTCTATCGCGAGGACTGCCGCTTCCTGCTGGACGCGGTGATCCCCCGGCGCGGGGCGGTGCGGGCGGACTACGACCTGGTGATCGCCTCCCAGCCCTATCGGGCGCGGGCTTCGACGGCGTTCAAGGCCAAACGGGTGATTGCGCCTCTCGCCAAGAGCCTTGCGCCGGGCGGGCGGCTGCTGGGAATCCATTCCCACGGAGACGATCCGGCGTTGGAGATCGTCCAGAAGGTCTGGCCCGACGAAAAGCCGTTCCACACCAACCGCCACGACCTTCTGGCCGCCACGAAGACCGAGCTCGGCAAGGCGTCGCGGCTGTTCAATTTCACCGCGGGCTCTGACGCCAAGTCGATCTTCCGCTATGAGATGCACACCCTGCCCGGCGAGATTGAGCAGGAGAGCGCCTCGATCGGCACCTCCACCCTGTTCGCGGCCTGGAACGATGCGGCCTATGTGGCCCAGATCGAGGACCAGCGGCTGGAGGAGGCCATGGCCAACGACGGATATCTCAAGGCCACCCGCGAGGTCTTGAAGAAGCACGGCGCCCTGTGGTTCAACGACGAGTCCTTCATCATTTCCCGAAAGCGTGAGTTGATATGACTATGGCGGCGACGATCACCCACGGAGCAAAGGCGCCCGCGGCCTTGGCGGGCCTGCTCCGGAATTACTCCGCCGAGGTCACGGCGCGGGACAAGAAGGGCATCGACGCGGCGCCCGACCTGATGCCCAAGGGCGCGGAGGTGTTCGTCGCCAACCTGCCCAATGACGACTTCGATAAGCTCGTCGCCGCCTGCGCCCAGATCCGCAAGTCGGGCCTGACGCCCGTGCCGCACATGGTGGCGCGCAACACCCACAGCCTCACCGAGCTGGACGAGGTGTTCGCGCGGCTGGTCGGAGAGGCGGATCTCGACCGCGCCCTGATCCTCGGCGGCGACCGCGACCATCCCGTGGGCGAGCTGGATTCCGCGCTGCAGATCCTGCAGTCCGGGCTGATCCAGAAGCATGGGGTCGGGAAGATCTTCATCTCCTGCTACCCCGAGGGCCATCCGCGCATCGCCGACGACGTGCTGGAGAGCGCCCGCGCGGACAAGCTGAAGGCCGCCGCCGAGGCGGGCCTTCACGTCACCCTGGTCAGCCAGTTCTGTTTTGACGCCAAGGCGGTGATCTCGCTCACCCGGCGCATGCGCGCCCTGGGCCAGAGCGCGCCCTATCGCGTGGGCGTGGCCGGTCCGGCCGACCGGGGCAAGCTGATCAAGTTCGCCCTGATGTGTGGCGTCGGCGCGTCGCTGCGCGCTCTGAAGGAGCGGCACGAGCTGAGCAAGGCCATGATGACCGGCGAGACGCCGGAAGCCCTGCTCACCGAAGTGGCCGAGGCCCAGGCGGCCGACCCGTCGCTGGGCCTGGAAGGCGTGCACTTCTTCACCTTCGGCGACCTGCCCAGCTCGGCGAAATTCGTCGAGAGCTGCCGGCGGTAAGAGGCGTTTCCCTTCTCCCCTTGCGGGAGAAGGTGTCCGCGTAGCGGACAGATGAGGGGTCGAAAGACCTATCGGATTCGCATGCCGAGCTTCAGAACGAAGCTGGGGGGCCAGCACGACCCCTCATCCGTCGGGCTTCGCCCGCCACCTTCTCCCGCAAGGGGAGAAGGGGACCTCCTA
>Ga0299912_10001119_pt1 | contig 21721 bp, 13 predicted proteins | sample RVTome_2_FD_207667 | JGI IMG/M metagenome (GOLD analysis project Ga0299912, IMG submission 207667) | Soil microbial communities from uranium-contaminated site in the Upper Colorado River Basin, Wyoming, United States - RVT95D214 (version 2) ... | reverse complement strand
GGATGTGAATAGTGAAAAAAGACATATGCCGGATGCGGTGTTAGATTGCTCAGATTCTTTGATGAGAGCTTTTTCAGGGCCGAAATCAGTGACTCGGCATTGTAATATTTTTTCGCATATTGATCGGCCTGGTACTCATGCGATCGTGACAACAAATTCAAAGCTATTCCCACAACCATAGATATGGGACTATAGATGATACCAAAAGCAAGAATCACCATATGAATACTGTGCACCTTAGCCCCCAGTGCCCAGGAAAGCATAGGATTAACAGTAAACAGGGAGAAAACATATAGTGTGATTCCGGTTTGTACAACGCCCAGCAGGATATTGATGAGAGAATGCCTTTTCTTATAATGGCCGATTTCATGTGCAAGCACAGCCACAATTTCGTCAGTAGTAAGATCATTGATTAATGTATCGTAAAGCACAATCCGTTTCTTTGCTCCCAGTCCTGAAAAATAAGCATTTGATTTTGTCGAGCGTTTTGATCCATCAATGACAAATACATTATCAAGACGAAATCTTACCTTTTCGCACAACGAACGTATAGCATCGCGCAACGATCCCTCTTCAAGTGGAGTCTGCTTATTGAACAAAGGAACTATCAGGGTTGAATAAAACATGGTAATAAAGATCATAACAGCTGTAACGGCGATCCAGGCATAAATCCAGAACATCTCATTTGTGAGCAGAAAGATCCATATAATGAGTGCAGTAACGCCGCCTCCCAAAACCGCCGCCAGAAACCAGCCTTTTACTTTATCAAGAAAAAAAGTAGCCAGAGTGGTTTTATTGAAGCCAAATTTCTCCTCAATCACAAATGTATCATAGAGGGCAAAAGGTGTATTTACCATATCAGATGCAATCATAATGATAGCAAAGAATATCAGAGCTATAAGTATTGGATTTGATGTAATTGCACGAGCCAGCAGATCGAAATAGCCAAATACATGAAGCGTTAGAATACTAATTATAAGAATAAAACTAAACGTGCTCGTAAGTAAGGAAAAACGTTCATTTACCATTTTATATTCCTGCGATTTCAGGTATTGATCCCTATCATATACATCTTTCACTTCTTCGGGAAGCTGACTATCATATCGTCTGGCATTCAGGACCGATAATATACGTTCCAGTATGAAATTAAAAATAATAATGCTCAGGATCAGAACAAACGGAGCATTGTATTTACAGGTAAGATGATGCTCCCAAATTTCTCTGAAGAAAAGTAAAAAGTAACCTGAGAACTGATATATCATTAAAAGATTCGCCATTCTGTACAATTTGAGAAAGCCAAAAATAATAAATTCACAGCATTAACCCTATTTATTGGTTATGTTGCAATACATGCAGCGAATAACTGCAGGCGCAATCAAACGGATAAGCAGGTAACTGAAAGTATCAGGTCCTCATAGCACCACAGATGCTGATCACTTGTCCGCTGACGTATGATGCCAGATCGGAAGCAAGAAATAAACAAACATTGGCAACTTCTTCAGGAGTACCACCACGCTTTAACGGAATGAAGTTTTCCCAGGCCTTACGCTGCTCCTCACTCAATTTAGCTGTCATTTCAGTTATTATAAATCCGGGAGCAACTGCATTGCAGCGTATATTTCGTGAACCGAGTTCTTGAGCTACCGATTTTGTAAATCCAATAATACCGGCTTTGGAAGCGGAATAGTTCGCCTGACCAGTATTACCATGTACACCAACAACAGAGCTGAGGTTCACAATGGATCCTTTCCTGTTTTTCAACATAATTTTCTGAATGGCTTTTGTAAAATTGAAAACAGATTTCAGATTTACGTTGATCACCGTATCCCACTGTTGCTCGGTCATGCGCATCAATAATGTATCCATAGTGATACCAGCGTTATTAATAAGGATATCGACAGTTCCAAATTCATTCACGATTTTATCGACCACGTTTTGTGTTTCTTCGAATTTACTGGCATCCGAAGCAAAAGCTTTTGCCTTCCGGCCCAGGGCTTCAATCTCTTTCACAAGGGATTCAGTATTATCATCGAGACGTAAATCAGTAAATGCAATATTTGCACCTTCCCGTGCGAAACAAAGGGCTATGGCTCTTCCTATGCCACGGGCAGCTCCTGTTACAATTGCAGTTTGTCCGTCAAGTAGTTTCATATTCGATTGTATTGTTTGCGGCAAAATAAATAAAGAAAGTTTATTTTTTCAAATGGATTACCGGATAATACTATTTATGTAAAGAAACATTCTGGCGATGACATACTTTTGTTAATGACAGATCTATCTATGTTTCAGGTATATTACAATATAAGATAAGGTTTTCGTTTTTTGAGATTTTCCAGGTATTTCTGACTGACGAAATCATCAGGTGTTTTATACGCGGAATTATTTGCGTATATGATGTAAAAAACCATGCATCTCATAAAAAAAGCCTGTGGATTGAATCTTTTTTTAATAAGAGGCCGTAAAAGATTAAAAATAATTTGGAATTCTAAAAAATTATCATATGAAGACTAAACTCCTAACCTCAATTTGTATAGTTTCTCTGCTGTTCATACTCTCCGGAGAGAAATTAATTGCCCAGAAGGCGCTGGAAGTTTCAACCTCTGAACGATTTATTGCATATAGTCTGTATAACTTTTCAAAACTGATCGATTGGCCCAATAGCGCTACAGCTTCTACATTCAAAGTTGCAGTTGTTGGCGATAAACGTGTTTATGTAGAACTTCTTGGTCTAGCTCAAAACCGAAAAGTAGGCAATGCAACGTATAACATTGTATTTTACAAGGATATTAGTGAAGTCACAGGGTATCATCAAATGATTTATCTCTCAAATTTGCAGAGCGGCAGAATAGGTGAGCTTAGGGAACAGACAAAAAATGGTGGGGTTTTGCTTGTAACTGAGCGTAAAGGTATGACGCAACAGGGTTCTACAATCAGTTTCCAGACGAACGAAGATGGTACGATGGGATTTGAAATAGCCAGGCAAAATGCCCTGAAAAACCAGTTGATTATAAGATCACAGCTGGAAAGAATGGCGGTAAGCGTGATATAACAGATAATTCCTTCGGATATAAGCAACCCCGTGATTTGACCTGCGGGGTTTTTTATTTTAGGTCATCATCTGCTTTATCTTTTTTTTAAAGCTGCAACCATTATTTTACCAATATCGGCGGGCGATTCGACTACATGAATTCCACATTGCTTCATAATCACTAGTTTCGCTTCTGCGGTGTCATCCTTTCCACCAATAATCGCTCCGGCATGTCCCATCCTGCGTCCTTTCGGCGCTGTCACTCCTGCAATAAAACCTACCACAGGTTTTGCTCCATTCTCTTTAATCCATAACGCTGCATCCGGTTCCATACTACCTCCTATTTCGCCAATCATAACAATACCTTCTGTTTCAGGATCATCCATGAAAAGCTGAATCGCATCAAGTATTGAAGTCCCGATTATTGGATCGCCACCTATCCCGATGCAGGTCGATTGTCCCAAACCTGCTTTTGTAATCTGGTCGACAGCTTCATACGTTAAGGTACCCGACCGTGATACGACACCGATACTTCCTTTTCGGTGTATGAACCCGGGCATGATCCCCACCTTTGCTTCATCGGGGGTAATAATTCCCGGACAATTTGGACCAATCAGGCGACTGCTCTTACCTGAAAGGTAATGTTTGACCCTGATCATATCGGCAGTAGGGATACCTTCAGTTATGCAGACGATAACATCAATTCCTGCATTGGCAGCTTCCATTATTGCATCACCGGCAAAAGCCGAAGGAACAAATATAACCGATACATTGGCACTTGTACTATCGACAGCCTCCTGTACAGTATTAAATACAGGCTTTTCAAGATGCGTTTGTCCTCCTTTTCCCGGTGTTACCCCGCCTACAATAGATGTTCCGTAAGCAATCATCTGTCCTGCATGGAAGGTACCTTCGCTACCGGTAAATCCCTGAATAATAACTTTTGAATCTTTATTTACCAGAATACTCATAGTATTGAGTTTCAGATGTGGCCAAAAATATACTTTTCCTGATTCACTGCAAAAGATATTTCTGTTTGTGAAGGTTCATAGCCATAACATCTTTCTTAAGAAATCAAGGACCATGAAAAGAAACTGGTTACGGGATAACATTTATCCGGTTTTTCACAGTTTTACTGGTATCAAGAAGTTCGGTTGTCTGGATGTTTAGGGGTTTAGGAGTTGAGTAGATAAGTTTTTGGGTTATTTTAGCAGTTTATATGGTTTTAAAGATTTTTCTGTTGAAATTTTCAAGGGTTGCTCTACTGAAAACATTGTGCGAATGCATTACAAAGTGTACTAACTTTCTTATTCCAAACTCACGTAAGATTAAGGATCATTGAGAATCTGTATGCATTTCAGACGGATTCTCCGATATGCTTACTCAGTAAACTGAAAAGCTCATTAGGATTGATGGGTTTTGCTATATAATCGGAAAAACCTTCAGCCTTTATTTTTCTGACCTCGTCGGCAAATGCGTAAGCGGTTTGAGCTATAACAGGAATTTTTATGCCAAGCTTTTTAAGTTCAGAAAGCGCTTCCATCCCATTCATACGCGGCATTTTAATATCCATCAGAATCAGTATGATTTCCGGATTTGATTTATATAGATCAAGTACCTCTTTCCCGTCTTTTGCATGCAGGATCTTTGCTTTTGTTTTAAGTAGTAACTTTTCAAGGTATGCATAATTTGCATAATCATCCTCTGCGACTAGAATAACTTCAGAAGTTAAAACAGGAATGCCTTTCTTTTCTGATTCTCTAAGAGCATCATTTATATTCGTAACAGGGATTGATTCTATAGGTATTGTAAAATAAAAAATCGAACCGTTCCCATGCTTTGATTCTACCTTGATTTCACCACCAAGATGTTTTGCCAGTTCCTGTGATATTGATAATCCCAATCCGGCTCCACGATAAAGGTATGCCCCTTCCTCTTCAATTTTCCTGAAACGTTCAAAAATAATTTTCTGGTATTCAGGTTTTATGCCGATTCCGGTATCTTTAACATAAAAATTTAATCTGGTCTCTTTTTGAAGCAATTGGCATCCGACCTCTATTGATCCTTTATGAGTGAACTTAATGGCATTGCTAATCAGGTTTGACAGTATCTGTTTCAGGCGTATTTCATCTGTAGTAAGAACTATTGATCGAAGTTTTTCATCAATCTTGATATGGAAATCGAGTTTTTTATTTATTTCATGCACCTGTTTTTTGATTTCCAGACTGAATACTTTATGGATGTCATCGAGTATACTGCCAAGAGTCACTTCACTCAGAATAATTTCAAGATGTCCCGATTCAATTTTTGAAAAATCGATGATATCGTTAATAAGGTTTAGCAGTGTATTATTACTACCCTCAATAATCTCTTTATATGACAACTTTTCTTCTGAGGTGGCATCCTGATCCAGTAACAAACCGGTAAACCCGATAATAGAATTCAAGGGAGTACGAATTTCATGTGATAGATTGGCAAGGAATGACGATTTCAGACGGTCCGATTCCTCGGCCTTTTCCTTTGCAACAGTGAGTTCTTTTGTTCGTTCCTCTACAAGTTCCTCAAGTTTGTTCCGATAGTTACTAAGTTCCTGATATGCATTCTCCACATTCGATTTTTGCTCGGCGAGTAACTCATTCTGTTCACTGAACTTCCTGTTCAGACTGGATAATTCGATTGTACGCTCTTTGACCCGTTCCTCCAGAACGATATTTTGTTTTTTAAAACTTTGAAATCTGTAATAATAATATGTAATGATCAGGGAAACAACCGTGAGAACAACAAAAATCCTGAACCACCAGGTCTTCCAATAGGGCGGAGAAATGGTAAGTTCGATGGAAATTCCTTCTTCGTTCCAGTATCCATCGTTATTCGATGCTTGTACACGAAAAACATATTTGCCGGGATCGACATTGGTATATACAGCTTCTCTTTTCGAACCCACATCAATCCAATCGGAATCAAATCCTTCAAGTATATATTTATACCGATTTTTCTCATTCGAGATATAATTTATGGCGATGTACCTGAACGTGAAGAAGTTCTGATTGTACTTCAGTTTTAATGATTTCGTAACATTTATATTTCTTGTTAAAATACTGTCGTATTCACCAATGGCCACATGTTCATTAAATAATTCAATACTTGTCAGGTACAGATCAGGAATTCTCGTATTATCAAGAATCTCATCGGGATCGAACATGACAATTCCCTTTTCCCCACCAAAAATTAACTGCCCATCCGATGTTTTACAGGCAGATCTGTCCCAAAAAAATATGTCCTGCAGGTTATCCGATTCATCGTAATTACGAAATTCTGCCCTCACTTGTCCTGTTATTGAATCCTTATAATATCGCATCCTGGAAATGCCGTATCCTGTACTGATCCATAACTCCCCGGGTTTGTGTTCCAATATACTTTTTATCTGATTGCTGGGCAATCCGTCCCTAACATAAAAATGATAAAACCTGTCATTCATCCTATCCAGATAATCCAAACCATATTTTGTTCCTATCCATAGATTGTTATTTGCATCTTCAAATAGTACCGTGACGAAATTGTTACATAGGCTGAAACTATCTTCAGGGTTGTTATAATAGTTATGAAATACTTGTGTTTTTTGGTCAAAACATGACAGACCCGATGGTGAAGCTATCCATATAAAATCTTTATGATCGAGGATAAGTTGAAAAGCCCAATCGTCTGGAATCGTATTTGGCAGTTTTGTTTCATCGTGGCGGTAATGCTTGAATTCACCTGTCCGGGGATTAAATCTGCTCATGCCCCGGCTATGCGAGATCAGCCAGAAAAACCCCTCACTATCTTCCACTATCGACCTTACATCCAGACCCGGACTCTGATTTCCCTTTTCCGGTTCAAATGGATAGGAAATAAAGGCATTACTCATCGGATTGTATCGTTGCAGATAGCCGAGATAAGCTCCTGTCCAGATATTCTTTTTGCTGTCTTCAAAAATTATGAAAACCGAACCATAACCAAGTGAGGCGGGATCGTCGGGATGATTCAGAAATACCTTATTTTTGTGAGTACTCGGATCAATTACATTTACACCAAAATCAAAAGACCCCAGCCACAATTTCCCTTCACTGTCTTCGAGAATACTGTTGATGTTTGCCAGATCAAGGGATATGCCTTTACTGAAATTGTTGAAATTTTTAAATGCCTTTCCTGATGCTGCAAGATTAACACCTCCCTGGTATGTTCCTAACCAGAGATTCCCCTGCATATCTTCAAAGACACTGGTTATACCCAGACTGCCGAGTCCGAACGGATTATACTTTTCATATTTATAGGCAAAGTACGTTTCTGTTTTTTTATCGTATAAAAACAAGCCATCGGTAGTAGAAATATAGATTATTCCTTCCCTTGATTTATAGATATCGTAGATGTAATAGGTTTTCTCAAAATCATAGTCAAGTGCCTTTACATCCATGGTTTGCTTGAGAATATAAAATATTCTGCCTTTGACGGTACCGATCCATATCGTATCTCCTTCCTCAAACAAGGTATAGGCACCAGTAATTGGAACTGATAATTCGCCTGATGTATAGGAATTATAGTACGATACGCTTTCCTTTTTTTTATCATAACAATAGACTCCAAAAAGTCCTGCCATCCAGAATCTGTCTTCCGAATCGATCAGAAAATCTTTTATGCTGCGAAAATCGTATTCATTATTTTTCTGAAATTTCTTCGTTACCGGATCATAGAGGTACAGAAAACCGATCTCGGAAACAACATAGAGCCGATTTTTTGAATCCTCTTCGATACCGGTAACAAGGTTAGCTGTATTTAAAAATAATCTATCGGGATCGAGTAGGAACGTTTTAAAGTTTTCCAGGTCCGGGTTATATAAACACAATCCTGTCTGTGTACCAACCCATATGTTGTTTTTATGATCAAGATATAAATCGAAGATCATATTATCGGCCAGTGAAGTAGAGTCTTCAAGAACCTTTTTAAATATCATGAAGTTATAGCCATCATATCGGTTCAGGCCTTCCATGGTACCGAACCACATAAAACCCATATGATCCTGAGCAATGCAATTGATGATGTTATTTGAAAGCCCTGTGTGGGTTGTAATATGCTTGAACCTGTATTCGGGCTGCAGTCCGTATAGGATTCCTGATCCAAATAGTAGAAAAATGAAGCATAGCCGCTTGAAAAAAGCAATGGATCCTAACATTTTTACTTTCTCAGCAATTTCTCTCTCTGAGAATACTGAATAATGGCATCTGGCTATTTTTCTCGTAATCGACATCTGCTCTCAGGATGCTAGTATGAATGAAAAATACCAAACATACTAATAGTACAATAAGTTACTCGTTTTTTTTATAACAACAACAGATTTTTCTCCATTCCAGTTTCTCAGAATGATACAGGACCTGATTCTTACTAATGAATATAAAGAAATCGGGAGATACAATTTCAAAACAATACTAAATTTGCATGAACAGAAAAGAAGAAGACAATAGTATAATCATTCCTCGATAAAACCAGGCGGTTGTCATGTATCCTGACGATACTATATGCGCACTTTCCACACCTGCAGGTGCAGGAGCTATTGCACTGATCCGTGTTAGCGGAAAGGATGCATTTGCTATCTGTGACAGGTCAATTTCACTCAACAAAAAAGGAAATAAAATCTCAAAACTACCGGGAAATACGATTCATTCCGGTAAAATGCATCATGGTAATCAGCCTGTAGATGATGTACTGGTGAGTATTTTCAGAGCCCCACGCTCTTACACAGGTGAAAATATTGTCGAGATATCCTGTCACGGATCCGTATTTATTCAGCAAAAAATTCTTGAAATTCTTTTCGAAGATGGGGCGCGTCTTGCCCTGCCGGGAGAATTCACACAGCGTGCCTTCCTGAATGGTAAAATGGATTTATCCCAAGCCGAAGGTGTTGCCGATCTTATTGCTTCACAATCGGCCGGGGCACACAGACTTGCCCTGAATCAGATGCGGGGTGGCTTTTCGTTGGAAATTCGCTCGCTACGGGATGAACTTTTACATTTTGTAAGTCTCATCGAACTGGAGCTCGATTTCAGTGAAGAGGATGTGGAATTTGCTGACCGAAAACAGTTGCTCAACCTAACCGATCGTATACATCGCCTGATCGAGAATCTTATCCTTTCTTTTGAATATGGAAATGCGATGAAACAGGGCATTCCTGTGGCCATCATCGGGCCAACCAACTCCGGTAAATCGACTTTGCTCAATTGCCTGCTCCGCGAAGAAAAAGCCATTGTATCGGAAGTTGCAGGCACCACGAGGGATTATATTGAAGATATTTTTATTCTTGATGGCATGCAGTTCCGGTTTATCGACACAGCAGGACTCAGACATACTACGGATAAAATTGAGACCGAGGGCATCCGGCGAACTATGAAGAAATTCCGGCAGGCATCTATTGTGCTAATTATGGCCGACCTGACTGAAGACCCGGCAAAGACTGATCATGATCTGGCATTTATCCGGAATAATAAGGAAGAATATCCGAAAAAAACACTGATCCTGGTGTTGAACAAGAAAGATCTTATCACTCCCGAAATCCTCAGATCGCATGTAAAAACTTATAAAAGGATATGGGGTAATAAAATGGTTTCTTTAGCTGTTTCGGCGAAACATGGAGAAGGAATCAAACAACTGGAAAAATTGTTAATTTCTTCAGTGCGAACTCTTCCGGCTTCGGAACAGCAGGTAGTTGTGACGAATGTACGGCACCTTGAAGCATTAAAACCATCGCTCAATGCTATTAAAAGGGTAAAAAATGGCCTTGGTACAAATATTCCCGGCGATTTGCTGGCACAGGATATCCGGGAAGTACTGCATTACCTGGGTGAGATAACAGGTGAAATAACTACTGACGAAATTCTGGGGAACATTTTTAAAAATTTCTGCATCGGAAAGTAAGTAGTATAAAGCTTTTAAACCAAGTTTACTAAGTAGATTTTCTGACTATTAACTCAGTTTGTATCTTTATATTTTGGGGAATATAGCTCACTTCAGAATTTTCAATACGTTTAATCAGCAGTTGTACGGATTCCTTTCCTAATTCGTATCCCATAGGTTTTACCGATGTTAAAGGTGGATTAAACATACTACAAAAAGGTTCGTCGCTAAAGCTTATAATTGCAATTTGCTCAGGTACTTTCACTATTTTTTTATTAATTGCAATCATCGTACCAGCAACTACCTGGTCACTAATTGTAAATATAGAATCGGGGGGCGATTGTAACCCAAGTAACTTATTTGTATGGAATTCAGCTTCTTCAATACTGTTACTATAAAACATATAATCTTCATTAATAGGCATATTATATTTCTTCAAAGCCCTGTAAAAACCATCCAATCGTTCCTGAGTGATGGAAATGTTTGGATTCCCCAATCCTATTGCAATTCTGCTGTACCCTTCGGTAATTAAGTGTTCAACAGCTTTAAAAGCTCCTTCTTCCCCATCAATGGTGATTTTATCACTTTGGTACATGTTTGGCACCTTATCAATAAAAACAATGGGTATTCCTGCAATTTTAGCCAGATCAAAATGATCGAATATATTCGTTTCTTTTGAAACCGAAATAATAAGACCATCAACATTACTGGCAAGAAGGGTTTCAGTGCAATCAACCTCTTTCTGGTATGATTCTTCGGATTGAAGGATCATTACATTATAGCCTAACCTGCTGGTTAATTCCTGAATCCCTTTTAATACCGACGGGAAAAAGAAGTAAGAAATTTCAGGCATAATCAACCCAATGATTTTACTTTTTCTGCTACGAAGTGATAATGCAACAGTATTTGGCCTGTAGTGAAGGTTCTCTGCAAGATGCTTGACAGCTCTTATTGTTTCAGGCTTAACATCGGGATGATCCTTCAAAGCCCGACTAACAGTGGAAATCGATACACCAAGTATTTCAGCAATATCCTTAAGTTTGATTATATTTTCTCTCATAATCTTCAAGTTGTTCCATTACTCAGTATAAATACTAAAGTGGTTCACTATAATAAATAATATTAATTAAGCTAGTAAAAACGTAATAAAGATATTAACATTTTCAGGATGTTATCAACAACAACCGATTGTGAGAACGTTTGAAATTTCTACCTCCTATTGTATTGATTTCCAACTATTTTTTAATTGTTAAAACCAATTAATCTTTGTGGTGAATTATTTCAACCAATTACAAATTTAAAAAATATCACTATGAAAAGAAAAATTTTACTTTTTATTCAAACCCTGTGTCTAGTATTACTTAGCACTGGTTCGGTGATTGCCCAGGGTGTGGTTTCAGGAAAAGTTACAGATCAATCCTTCGGAGAGCCCGCTATAGGAGCAAATATTATTTTAAAAGGCACTACCAAAGGAACTATTTCTAATTCTGATGGTGCTTATACTTTAAGCGATGTCCCTGAGGGTGAACAAACTATTGTTGTTACATCTGTTGGCTACTTGTCGGAAGAAATATTAGTCAATGTAAAGCAGGGAGAGACAGTAACTGCTGATGTAAATCTTGTAGCAGATATTATTGGACTCAGCCAGGTTGTCATAACAGGTGTTGTAAATCCAAAATCGGCATTAGAATCGAGCGTTGCAGTTACCAGTTTAAAACCAAAATCAATAGAAAAATTAGGATCTGTCACAACAGCCGAGATATTTAAATCAATACCTGGTATTCATTCCGAATCTTCCGGAGGAGAAGGCAACGCTAACATTTCAGTAAGGGGTATCCCAATTTCAACAGGAGGAGCTAAGTTCATGCAATTGCACGAAGACGGACTTCCTGTAATGCAATTTGGTGATCTGATTTTTGGAAATGCTGATATTTTTGTCAGATCAGATAAAACAATTTCCCGGATTGAAGCTATAAGGGGAGGATCTGCATCTACATTTGCAAGTAACTCACCAGCAGGTATTATAAACTTTATCAGTAAAACCGGCTCAATTGAAGGAGGTACAATAGGTACTACATTAGGTGTTGATTATAAAGATTTTAGGACTGATTTTAATTATGGATCATCGATAGGCAATGGATTCTTTTTTAATATCGGTGGTTTTTACAGGCAAGGTGAAGGGCCCAGGGATTGTGGCTATGATGGAAATTTAGGCGGCCAGATAAAAGCCAACATTACAAAAGAATTTAAGAATGGCTATGTTCGTATATATCTTAAACATCTTGACGACAAGGCAATATCCTATATGCCCATGCCTGTTGAAGTTACAGGAACCGGATTAGATCCTGAATTCAAATCGATTTCCGGCTTTGACTTAACACATGCTACCTTTCAAAATTCAGAATTTTTTAATATGGCAGGTATTGATGCAGGTGGTAACCCTCGTACAACAGATATTTCAGATGGAATGCATCCTGTATCAAATGCTATTGGTTCTGAATTTTCTTTTGACATCGGTGATGGATGGAATATTCTAAATAAAAACCGATTAGCTATTACAAGCGGATCATTTAGGACGTTATTTCCTACAGGGTCAATAGGAACTGCTGATGAAATGGCACAAAGTGTTTTGGGTGGCCAATATGCCCCTGGTTATACCATTAGTTATGCCAACGGAGTAAATGCAGGTAATACATTATCAGCATCCGAGTTGTCAAATTTAAACGGAAATGGATTATTGATGGGATTAGCTTCATTTGATGTGGATATTAATAGTTTTAATAATTTCACGAATGATTTAAATGTCTCAAAAAAATTCGGACATTTAAATCTGACATTCGGATATTATAAAGCATACCAGCAAATTGCTACTTATTGGGCTTGGCAAGGTTATATCACCGATGTGTCAAGCAATCCTAAATTGATGAATATAGCCAGTGTCGATAGTGCATACTATATGGAAGGTGGCGTTACCGCTTATGGCCAGTGGGGATTAGGAAGGAAATATGATATGAAATATAATATTGACGCTCCCTATGCTAACATTGGAATTACCTTAAATGACAATGTTAATATTGATGCAAGTGTAAGATATGATTTTGGTAAAGTTGATGGATATTATCTCAACAGCAGGGCATCATCAATAGATGTTAATCAGGATGGAGTTATTTCACCTGTTGAAAGTAGTTGCAATATCGTTGACAATAACCACCCTCATGCTGTAAGTTACAATTATAGCTATCTATCTTATTCATTGGGTGCAAACTTTAAAATTAATAGTAATACAGCTGTTTATGGAAGGTTCAGCAGAGGTGGAAGAGCAAATGCCGATAGATTACTATATTCTTCATTTATAACTGCTGAAGGTAAAACAATGTCAGGTTTGGAAGCGGATATGGTTAACCAGTTGGAAGTAGGATTAAAATACAGCTCTCCGATTTTTGCCTTAATGGTTACTCCATTCTATTCAACAGTTAATGAACAAAACGCAGATGTAACAGAAAACAAAGTATATCTTATCGGATTCGAGTCTTATGGGGCAGAAATAGAAGCTTCAGCTCATTTTAAAGGTTTTTCTGTAACCGGAGGTGCTATTTATACAAAAGCAAAAATTACAAAGAGCCTAGATGCAAACGATGAAGGCAATACCCCTCGTCGTGTACCTGCATTAATGTATAATTTGAACCCATCATATTCTATTGGTAAATTTGAAATTGGATTAGGCCTTATTGGTACAACAAAAGTATATTCGCAAAATGATAATAAAATTATATTACCAGCTTTTGTATATTTAAGTGCTTTTGCCAGTTTCGAAATTACAAAGGGCTTGGTTCTTAGCACTAATGTAAATAATTTGTTCAACACATTAGGTTTTACAGAAGCTGAAACTACCACTTTCGTAGATAACACCACTAATTATCTTCGTGCAAGACCAATTAACGGTAGAGCAACCACATTATCACTTACTTATAATTTTTAATCATATAGTTACAGATACTTAAGTTATTGAGAATTTGGATTAATGGGTTAATAAGTGGATTTTTCATTATGGGTTAATTTTAGTTCTTCTCCTGATTTATTACTTCAGGAGAAGAGCTTTAAAAATAAAAAACGACCGGCTCATTTTAAACAATAAGTATTTCCCCGGGGCGAATTCTGTTCATAAGGATTTTCCTGCATCTGTTTCAAAATAAATTTATTGACTGAGGTTAAACAATGAAGTTAGAATTAATTATTCATCACAGGCAGAAGCTCTTGTTAGATGAAGTAGCTAATATGTTTTAATTATAAGCAATAAACAAATTATCTAATACTCAAATTTTACTATGAAAGGCGATATTATAATACTGGAAGAACACCATAAAAAAGTAGCAAGCGTGGTGGTTTCGCATATAATTCAGAAAATAAAAAACAAGCCTGTAAGATATACAATTACAGTTGCAGGTGAATCGGGAAGTGGAAAATCTGAAACAGGTAAAGCGTTAGCTGAAGAACTTGAAAAATTTGAAATTAAATCGATTGTCCTTGGGCAAGATGACTATTGTTATTTACCGCCAAAGTCCAACGATATTAAAAGAAAAGAAGACCCTGACTGGCTTGGACCCCACATTGAAATAAAAATGCATGTATTGGAGAAGAACCTTAAAGATGCCATCGATGGGAAAAATGAAATAACAAAGCCTCTGATTGATTATAACGAAAATTCGACAGAAGAAATAAAAGTCAGCTTAGACGGAGTTAAAGTTGTTATAGCTGAAGGTACTTATACTTCATTACTGAAAAATGTAGATACCAGAATATTTATTGCAAGAAACAGTTTGGATACCATGGAACATAGAAAAAAAAGGAACAGGGGAAACGAGGTAAATGATTCTTTTACAGAAAAGATATTAATAACCGAACATAAAATTATTGCAGGCCACAAGCAATTGGCAGATTTTATTATCACAAAAGACTACGAGGTAATAATACCTTAATAAAAGCGGATTCGTATGGCAGTTAATAATCAAGTTCAGCTAATTACCTATCCCGATTCAATGGGGGGTGATCTAAAAACGCTAAATAATATCCTTCTAAATTATTTCTCTGATATTTTTAAAGGGGGTGTACACATATTGCCACCCTTTCCATCGTCTGGCGACAGAGGGTTTGCACCTTTGACTTATCTGGAAATTGAACCTAAATTCGGCACATGGGAGGACATTAGGGTCATTGGTGAGAATTTCGATATTATGCTTGATTTGATGGTCAATCATATTTCAAGACAATCGGCCTATTTCAGGGATTTTCAATCAAACGGCCGTCAGTCGGAATATGCTGATTTGTTTATTACATTAGATAAAATCTGGGAAGATGGGAAACCAATAGCAGAAGATATTTATAAAATGTTCTTGCGCAGGACATTACCATTTTCAACTTATATGATTGAGAATACCAATAAAACAGAAACTGTGTGGACTACATTTGGAAAACAAGACCCTTCGGAGCAAATTGACATAGACATAAACTCGGAACTGGCACGAAAGCTCATCAGTGATTCCTTTGTGAATTTTAGCAAACAAAATATCAAATTTGTCCGTCTTGATGCCGTTGGATATATTGTTAAGAAGTTGGGGACAAGCTGCTTTTTCGTAGAACCTGAAGTCTATCAATTTCTCGATTGGATTTCGAAACTGGCCAATTCACTTGGAATTGAGTTACTTCCTGAAGTACATGCGCATTACACAACACAATTTAACCTCGCCAGATATGGATATTGGATATATGATTTCATCCTGCCTTATACTATTCTTGATGCCCTGATCAATAGGTCGGGTGTCAAATTAACCGAATATCTTAGCATCAGGCCTGCAAAACAATTTACTATGCTCGATTGCCATGACGGGATTCCGGTAAAACCAGACATGGATGGCCTTGTGAAAACCGATGACGCAAAAAAAATAGTCGACATTTGCATTCAGAGGGGATCCAATTTAAGCCTTATATTTTCTGACAAACACAAAAACAAAGACGGGTTTGACGTTCACCAGATCAGGTGTTCTTATTACTCGGTGCTTGATTGCAACGACGACGCGTATCTTGCCGCCAGGGCTATTCAGTTTTTTACCCCGGGTATCCCACAGGTATATTATGTTGGCCTGCTGGCCGGCGAAAACGATGTTGAAAATGTAAATCAGACTGGTGAAGGCCGTGAGATAAATCGTCATAATTTTAATATTGACGAAATTGACATGGCGGTTCAGAAACCTGTTGTCCAAAGGCTTTTAAAACTCATCCGTTTCAGAAATGAATATCCTGCATTTAATGGTGAGTTTAAGGTTAATGAATCGACCGAAAGCGAAGTTCAACTTTCATGGAAAAAGGATGACAGTTTTTGCAATTTGATCGTGGATTTAAATACTTACAAAACATTAATTTTATACAGTGATTCTAAGGGTTTGGTAACACAATATGTAATTTAACTCTAATTGCTTCTGAAATTTAATAATAATCTCCATGTCTAATAATACAACAATGGCAGTCCAGCATAATCTCACGACAATTAAATGGTTAACCTTCACTATGTTCATGATGTTCGCAATGACAACAGATGCAGTGGGGGTTATCATCCCGGAAGTCATGAAGGAATTTAACCTCAGCATGACGGCAGCAGGCTTGTTTCACTATGGCCCCATGACTGCTATTGCATTAGCTGGCATTTTTCTTGGGTATCTGGCAGATAAGTTTGGACGAAAGAAAACTATTATTTTAGGATTAATATTGTTTGCCCTGAATTCATACCTTTTTATTATTGGTAATTCGTTTGCTTTTTTTCTGAGCTTGCTCATGGTATCAGGATTAGCAATCGGGATATTCAAAACAGGGGCGCTTGCTCTAATAGGCGATATATCATCTTCAACCAAAGAACATACATCAACAATGAATGCTGTTGAGGGATTTTTTGGAGTCGGCGCCATTATTGGCCCCTTTATAGTAAGCTATTTGCTCAGGCAAAATGTCGATTGGAAATGGCTTTATACCATTGCAGGGTCCTTGTGTATGGTACTTATCATCATTGCCCTTATAGTAAAATATCCACCTACCAGAAAGTCTAAAGATGAGCCCATAAACATGAGACGCACACTGGGTATGATAAAAAACCCTTATGCCCTTGGTTTTTCATTAGGTGCATTTCTTTATGTGTCTGTTGAGTGCTCAATTTATGTATGGATGCCAACACTTATTGCAGAATATAAAGGAAGCGCTATGCTTATAGCAGCTTATGCCTTGCCCATTTTTTTTATACTTCGTGCAGGGGGCCGCTTTTTAGGCGCCTGGATGATGGCGCGGTTCAATTGGGCAATAGTGCTTACAATATTCAGTTTCATAATTTTATGCTGCTTTGTTGGAAGCATGATGGGTGGAGTAAAATATGCTGTGATACTCCTGCCTTTTTCCGGCTTGTTTATGTCAGTTATATATCCGACATTAAACTCAAAGGGCATAAGTTGTTTTCCAAAGATACAGCATGGGGCAGTTGCCGGATTTATCCTTTTCTTTACCTGTGTAGGCGCGGCCGTAGGCCCTCTTTCAATGGGAGCTGTAAGCGATGCATTTGGCCATAATGCAAAATACGGATTTATTCTTGCAACTGGTTTTGCAGCATTACTCTTTGTGGGCCTTCTGCTTAACCTGTTGTTTAAACCTACTCAAACCCAACTTAGTATGCTTGATGAATCGGAGTATGAATAACATGAAATTTAACAACGTCTGTTTCTGTGGTAATCTACTTGTAGTCTTATAATTTGCCTGTTTCCAAAATCAGAGACTTTACCTGTCTGAATGAGTTAATTACATTAAACAATGATTTTCCGACAAATCATAAACCAGTTTTCAATGTGAGCTAAGCATTAAGTTGTTCGTAGGCATTATTAATACCATCATTTTTTTTCATAATAATCTAAAAAAGCTGCTTCCGATGAATTGCCATATTAGAGCAAATTTTGGACAGCTGTTTCTCTTTATAAAAGATTATTAGCGAAAAAAAGGTAGGGTAAAACATAATGAATGCGCAATTAGATGCTTTCCTGTTTTCTTATATTTGTCTCCTAGTAACATTTAATAAGTTGATTTTTGTTGCCTATTTGTTGCCCGACTACAATCAAAGCCAGATATAGCAATAATAATTACTTTCTGTATTGGTAAATGAGTGATACTTATTCCTAAAATGATCCGACAATCTGAAATAGGCACCACCTTAGAACAAGTGTTCAAATAGAATATTATTTTTAAACATTACCTTCGTAAGACCTTATGCTCGGCACAAAAGGTAAAATCAAAACAAGACTGAGAAATTATACTATATAGCAATGACAATATGAATTCTATACCGGATCTTATATTATTTTTAACCACAGTTTTTATAGGTTTCTTTGCAATCTTAAACCCTGTTGGCAACACACCTGTATTCTTGTCAATGGTAGGCGAAGCAGACCGAAACATAATTAAAAAGGTTGCATCCAGAGCTGTACTTGTAGCTTTTATCATAATTACTATATTCAGCCTTTTTGGACATGTAATATTCAGATTGTTCAATATTACTCTTCCGGCCTTTCAGGTCGCCGGAGGAATAATTGTTTTTTTTATTGGGTATAACCAGCTTCAAGGTAAATCAGTCGGAGTAGATAAATTAAAAATGAAAGAATCCGATACTACATATGATGATATGGCAGTATCTCCCCTGGGAATTCCACTACTTGCAGGACCAGGTACCATAACAACAGCAATGAACTTTGTAGGACAAGGACATAGTTTTATTAATACGATTTTAATAATACTCGTCTTTGCTGTCGTATGTGCAATAACTTATCTGATGTTTTTATTGAGTAACGACATTGCCAATAAGCTAAAACCATCACTGATAAAAGCTATTTCAAGAATCATGGGATTAATACTTGCAGTGATTGCTGTTCAGATGTTAATAAACGGGATTTTTAATGTGATCAAGGAGTTTCCGCACTAATGCTTGGCTTATTATGAATTTCTGCTTCGGATTATAAAACATTCTGATATAACTCATTGTTTTGAACAATTGAAGATAACTTATTATCGAATATAAGCAATCCACACTATGAAAAAGACAGCCTTCTGGATTTTTGCATCGATTCTTTTAATCATCGTTATTGCTCTGGCAATAGTACTTAAGAAGTCACATCAAAAGGCAGAAATATCTTTATCAAACGAAAGAACTCAGACAAAAGTCGATGCATTTATTGTAACACCTTCTTTACTAATTGATGAAATTTCAGTTTCCGGTACCTTGATGGCTTATGAGGAAGTCGAGCTGAAAAACGAAGTATCCGGGAGAGTGGTAAAAATAAATCTGCCCGAAGGAAAGGCTGTCAAGGAAGGTACATTACTAGTTAAACTATTCGATGATGATCTGCAAGCCAATTTAAAGAAGCTTCAAGCGCAGCTTGCTATTCAGGAACAAATTTTCAACCGACAATCAGAATTGTTGAGGGTGAATGGCATCAGTCAAAATGAATTTGACCAGACCACCTTGCAGGTAAGTTCTATTAAAGCTGATATTGAAGTACAGAAAGCATTGATACGAAAAACAGAGATATTTGCCCCATTCGACGGGATAATCGGATTGCGTAATATAAGTATAGGTGCAGAAGTTACACCATCGACACATTTAGCTACCATACGAAGTATTGATAAACTGAAACTCGATTTCAGCGTTCCGGAAAAATACAGCTCAGCAATACAACCGGGTATGAGAGTTAAATTTATACTTTACAATCGCGAAAATCAGTATGATGCTACGGTATTTGCTACCGAACAGGGAATTGATGCTGACACGCGCAATCTTCGTGTAAGAGCTGTTGTGGAAAGTAGATCTGATGATCTGATACCGGGCGCTTTTACCAATGTCTGGCTTAGGCTAAACGAAAACAATAATGCCCTTGTCGTCCCTACACAGGCTATAATACCCCGGGAACAGTATAAAAGCGTAATTGTAGCAAGAAATGGAAAAGCACATATTGTACAAGTAAAAACAGGTATTCGCACGCCATCGGAAATTGAAATCATTGAAGGCCTTCAGGCAGGCGATACCGTTATTACTTCCGGTATTCTCTTCCTAAAAGAAAATGCAAAATTGTTTTATTCTTCGGTAAAGACTGATTCTTTATGACATTATCCGATCTTGCACTGAAACGTCCCGTTGGCTCACTGGTTATGAGCCTCATCATCCTGCTTTTAGGAATTGTCGGATTTAATTTTCTGGGAGTAAGGCTTTATCCTGCTATCGATCCGCCTGTGATTAATGTTCAGACATCGTATGCAGGTGCAAATGCCGAAATTATTGAATCGCAAATCACTGAACCACTGGAAAAATCTCTGAACGGGATTGAAGGAGTTAAATCAATTGCATCCCAGTCAACGATCGGTAATAGTTCAATTACGGTCGAATTCTATCTTGGTTCTGATCTTGAGAAAGCTGCCAACGATGTTCGTGATAAGGTTTCACAGGCTATGAGAGCTTTGCCCCAGGATATCGACGCCCCACCAATTGTCACCAAAGCGGATGCAAATAGTGAACCCATAATCATGTTAATTGCCAGGAGCCAGAATATGAATGAGATTGAATTGAGCGATTATGCCGAGAACATCTTATTGGAAAGATTACAGACAATTCCGGGTATAAGTTCGGTTGTTATTTTTGGTCAGCAGAAACCGGCAATGCGATTATGGCTTGATCCGGCTAGGTTGGCAGCATATAATCTCACCGCAATCGATGTAAATACTGCTCTTGTTAAAGAAAATGTCGAAATGCCAGGTGGTAAAATCCGTGGATTTACCACTGAACTTACCGTAAAAACCTTTGGCCGGCTTGAAACAGAAGATGATTTTAATAATCTTATTATCAAACAGACCGATAATCAGATAGTACGTCTTAAAGATATCGGGGAAGCAGTTCTCGGTCCGCAAAACGAAGAAACCGGGGCACAAGTTAATGGTATTTCAGCTGCAGTGCTGGCATTAATTCCTCTTCCGGGAGCAAACAATATTCAGATTTCCGATGAATTTTATAAAAGGTTGGGACAGATTAATGAAAACACTCCTGAAGGACTTGAACTGATTGTCGGACGCGACAGATCTGTATTTGTGCGTCAATCGGTGCGGGATGTAATTGAAACATTACTTATTGCTATTTTCCTTGTCATCCTGGTAATATTTTTATTTTTCCGCGACTGGATAATTGCTTTACGGCCACTGATTGACATACCTGTATCATTGATCGGAACCTTTTTTATCATGTATATTTTTAATTTTTCCATTAATGTACTTACACTGCTCGGTATCGTTCTGGCCACGGGCCTGGTTGTAGATGACGGGATTGTAGTCACGGAAAATATTTACAAGCGAATAGAGAGAGGAATGGATAAATGGCAGGCTGCTTTCGAAGGAACACGCGAGATATTCTTTGCTGTGATTTCGACTTCACTGACTCTTGCAATTGTATTTATCCCGGTTATCTTTTTACAGGGTTTTACAGGCAGGCTTTTTCGGGAATTTGGTATTGTTGTCGCAACGGCTATTTTGATCTCAGCCTTTGTTTCACTGACACTCACACCCGTCCTTAATGTGAAACTGAGCAGATCTGCTGCTCACCATTCACGGTTTTATCTGGCAAGCGAGCCATTCTTTGCCGGAATGGAAAACTTATACAGGCGTTTGCTTGGTTCTTTTATCCTGAAAAAGTGGATCTCATATACTGTT
>Ga0299912_10001118_pt1 | contig 21743 bp, 25 predicted proteins | sample RVTome_2_FD_207667 | JGI IMG/M metagenome (GOLD analysis project Ga0299912, IMG submission 207667) | Soil microbial communities from uranium-contaminated site in the Upper Colorado River Basin, Wyoming, United States - RVT95D214 (version 2) ... | reverse complement strand
GTCATCCGTTTGCTACGATCCACCGCCCGGGGCGAGGATATCTCCCGGCGCCATCCGGAGGCCTACCGGGCCTGGCTGCGCGACCGCGACGACAGCTGGGGGGACGGTGACGCGGGCGGCTCCGGGGCTTAAGGAGCGGCCCCATGTCTGAGCCCATGTCCGCCCCCGACATCCGCCCCCCCTGCGTGATCCTCGCCGCGCCCCAGCTGGCCGAGAACATCGGCTCCGTCGCCCGCGCCATGGCCAATTTCGGGCTGTCGGACCTGCGGCTGGTCAATCCCCGCGACGGCTGGCCCCAGGAGCGGGCCTGGGCCTCGGCCTCCGGCGCCGAGTGGCCGCTGGACAATGCGCGGGTGTTCGCCCGAGTGCAGGATGCGGTGGCCGACCTGCAGCTCGTGTACGCCGCCACCGCCCGGCCGCGCGAGGTTCGCCTGCCGGTGTTCACCCCGCGCGAGGCGGCCGGAAAGCTCCACGCCGCCGCCGGGGCGGGGCAGGCGACCGGGATCCTCTACGGCCCCGAGCGGGCGGGGCTGGAATCGGACGACGTGGCGCTGTGCCAGGGGATCGTGACCATCCCGGTCCACGAGCGGTTCAAGTCGCTGAACCTGGCGCAATCGGTGGCGGTGACGGCCTATGAGTGGCGCATGGCGGTGCTGGACCGGCCCCCCGCCGCCTTCAAGGACGCCGAGCCCCCGGCCGCGCAGGCGGCGCTGCTCGGCCTCTACGGCCAACTGGAGGCGGAGCTTGAGGCGGCGGGCTTCTTCCACCCGCCGGAGAAGACGCCCAGCATGGTCAGGAACCTGCGCGCCGTCTTCGCCCGCGCCCGCCTGACCGACCAGGAGGTGCGCACCTTCCGGGGCGTGATCACCGCCCTGTCGAAAGGTCGGGGCAGGGTGCTGGAGAAGCTGGCGGCGAAACAGAAACCAAAGTGAACGTCATGGCCGGCCCCCGGGACGCGCCGCTGGCGCGGCCCGCCCGAGGGCAAGCTCTTGTGCCGGCCACCCATGCACACAGCCTTTTCCGGACGATCCTGCGCGTATGGGTCCCCGGCACAGGGCCGGGGATGACGGGGATTGGGTTGACCCGTCAGCGATAAATCCCCATACACCCCGCTTCCTCGCGGCCGGGCGTGCTCGGCGGCGACGAAGACTTGTTTGAGTAAGACGCATTTTCTGCGGCGAACCGCTTCACACTTCGCCGGAAAATGCTTCATGACGGGTGATCCGAGGCCGCCGTTGCGATCGCTGCTCCATCTGGGGGGCAGCCGGACCGGGTCGAGTACGAAAAGAGCTACACATGTCCAAGCGCCACTCGGCGAAGTACAAGATTGACCGGCGTATCGGCGAGAACCTCTGGGGCCGCCCCAAGTCGCCGATCAACAAGCGGTCCTACGGTCCCGGCCAGCATGGTCAGCGTCGCAAGCAGAAGGTCTCGGACTTCGGCCTTCAGTTGCGCGCCAAGCAGAAGCTGAAGGGCTATTACGGCAATATCACCGAAAAGCAGTTTTCGCTGATCTACAAGGACGCCGCCCGCCTGAAGGGCAACACCGCCGAGAGCCTGATCGGCCTGCTGGAATCGCGGCTGGACGCGGTGGTCTATCGCGCCAAGTTCGCCCCCACCCCCTTCGCCTCGCGCCAGCTGATCAACCACGGCCACATCGCCGTGAACGGCCGCAAGGTGAACATCGCCTCCTTCCGCTGCAAGCCCGGCGACGTGGTCGAGGTGCGCGAGCGGTCGCGCAACATGGCCCTGGTGCTGGAAGCGCAGCAGTCCTCCGAGCGCGACACGCCCGACTACATCGAGATCGACAGCCGCCACCTCTCAGCCCGCTTCGTGCGCGCGCCGGAGCTGGCCGAGGTGCCCTATCCGGTGAAGATGGAGCCCAACCTCGTCGTGGAATACTACGCGTCGTAAGGCCGGGCGCGGCGGCGCTGGGGGCTCAGGCCTCCAGCACGCCCTGTTCGAGCATAAGGGTCTTCAGCTCGCCGGCCTGGAACATCTCCTTGACGATGTCGCAGCCGCCGACGAATTCGCCCTTTACATAGAGCTGGGGGATGGTCGGCCATTGGGCGTAGGCCTTGATCCCCTGGCGCAGCTCGTCGCTGGCGAGCACGTTCACCGTGGCGTAGTCGACGCCGACGTGGTCGAGGATCTGGACCACCATCGACGAGAAGCCGCACATCGGCTGGTCGGCCGTGCCCTTCATGAACAGGACGACGGGGTTCTCCTCCACGGTCGTCTTGATGAAGTCCTGGACGGCGGGGTTCTGGACGGTTGCGTCGGTCAAGGCCGGATCCCTTCTCGGATAGGCCCTTCAGCTAGGCGCCCGCCGCCCCTTGGTCAAGCGCGCCGCATCTGTTCGGGCGGCGTTTCGGTCGAGAAGCGGGCCATCTCGATCTGGGCGGAAAGGCCCGGCGGCATCTCCCGGCTGGGCGCGTCGGCCAGGCTTTCGAGCATACGTATGGGCGGGGCGGGGATCTGCACCGTCCCTATGGCGGGCTCAGTCAAGGCGTAGGCGACGCAGATCTCCTCGGCCGTCCAGCCGGGGGTGGAGTTCAGGAAAGCATAGGTTCCCACGTCCGCCAGGGCGCCGCCGCCGCGATGCTCCCCCGCCGGCTTGAGCTTGGACGCCTCGATCAACTGGGCCATGTCGCGGGGGTAGGGGCGGCTGCCGATCACGCCCAAGTCGCGCGCGGAGGCCTCGCGCACCCGGTTCCGTTCGCGCCAGGTGGAGGTGATGTTGAAGGGCATGGCCAACAGGTCGAACCCGCCGTTGGCGATGCAGGCGTCCAAAGCCGCGCCGTCGCTGGCGACCCCGGTGAGCAAGACCGCGCCGGACGCCTTGATCTGGCCCAGGGCTTCGGCGGCTTCGCCTACGGAGTCGGCGGGCGGCTCGTCCAGAACAGCCGCGCTCAGATAGCTGAGGCCCGTTTGCGCCAGCGCCGCCTGCACCTGGGCGGCGAGCCCGTCGATCGAGAACGCCCCGCGGCGCCCGTCGGGTCCGGGCGTGGGCCCCAGCCGCAGGCTTATGAACACCAGGTCGCGCTCGACCGCGGCGAGGGCGGCGCCGAGGCCGTCCATCACCGTCTGGTCTGCGTGGATCACCTCGAAGCTGTTCATGCCGCTTTCCAGGGCGGCGTAGATCAGCGCCACCCAGTCGGAAGCGCGCGGGCGGGCCGGGTCGGGCGCCAGGGTCAGGGTGATGGCCGAGACGATCGCGCCGGACGGTCCGAGCGGCCGGTAACGCACGGCTCAGCCCTCGGTCGGCGCGGAGGTCTGCAAGGCCAAGGCGTGCAGCTCCGCGCCCACGCGACCACCGAGGGCGTCGTAGACGAGCTTGTGTTGGCGAACCCGGTTCAGGCCGGCGAACGCCCGCGAGACGATCCGCGCGCGATAGTGGTCGCCGTCGCCCGCCAGGTCCTCGACCACCACCTCGGCGTCGGGAAAGGCTTCGCGCAGGCGAGCTTCGAGCTCGGCTTGTGGCATCGGCATGGCGGTTCCGGCGCAGCGGTTGAGAGCCATCACAAGCGAAAATGCTTAAGAAAGCTCGTTTGTCCCGCCGCGACCGAGGCTCAGGCCTCGGGCTCGCCCTCCGTCGTCTCGGGCTCTTCGGCCGGAGCCTCTTCGGCGGGCGCGGCTTCAGCCGGAGCTGCTTCCTCGGGGGCGGCCTCTTCGGCCGGAGCTTCGGCGACAGGCTCCTCAGCCGGCGCTTCCGCGACCGGCTCCTCCGCGGGAGCGGCTTCCTCGGCGGCAGCGGGCGCTTCGGCCGCAGCCTCGGCGACCGGCTCTTCGGCAGTCGCTTCAGCGACGGGCTCTTCAGCGACGGGCTCAGCGACGGGCTCGGGGGCCGGCGCGGCCAGAGCGGCGGCTTCGCGTTCAGCCCGTTCAGTGGCGCGTTCCTCGGCCTTCTTGCCCGGCTTGGCCTTGTTGGGGTTGTTGCCGGCGGTCCATTGCACCAGGCCGGCGCCGGCCAGGAAGCGGGCGACGCGGTCGGTGGGCTGGGCGCCCTTCTTGAGCCAGCCTTCCAGCGCCTCGGTCTTCAGCGTCACGCGGGCGGGGTTGTCCTTCTTCAGGAGGGGATCGTAGGTCCCCACCTTCTCGATGAACCGGCCATCGCGCGGCGAATGGCTGTCGGCGACGACGATGGAGTAGTAGGGCCGCTTTTTGGCCCCGCCTCGGGCGAGACGAATCTTGAGCATCTAAAGTCCTTTCAGGGCGTTCGAGTCTGTTTTCTAGGGTCAAATCTTGGGTTTGCCGAAGGGAAGGCCGGGCAGGCCGGGCAGGCTGGGGCCGCCCAGTCCGGGCAGGCCGCCGCCCTTGCCGAGCATGGCCTTGGCTTGTTCGAGCTCGGCCGCGCTGGGCGCGGGCCCGCGCATGCCGCCGCCCATGCCGCCGCCAGGTGCGCCGAAGCCCAGCGCCCCGGCCATGCGGGCGAAGCCCTTGCCGCCGTCGCGGCTCATCATCTTGAAGGCGTCCGACATCTGGCGGTGCTGCTTGAGCAGGCGGTTCACGTCCTGCACCTCGACCCCCGATCCGGCGGCGATGCGACGCTTGCGCGAGGCGGCCAGGATGTCGGGCTTCTTGCGTTCGGTCGGCGTCATGGAGGAGATGATCGCCTCCTGGCGCTTGATCATGCGGTCGGAAAGATCGGCCTCTGAGAGCTGCTTTTTGATCTTCTGCACGCCGGGCAACATGCCCATCAGGCCTTCCATGCCGCCCATCCTGCGCATCTGGGAGAACTGCTCGGCCATGTCCTCCAGGTCGAACTTTCCCTTGGCCAGCTTCTTGGCCATGCGCTCGGCCTTGACCTGATCGAGGTCCTGAGCTGCCCGCTCCACAAGCGCCACGACGTCGCCCTGGCCGAGGATGCGGCCGGCCACGCGGCGGGCGTCGAACACCTCCAGCGCGTCGATGCGCTCGCCCGAGCCCAGGAACTTGATCGGCAGGCCGGTGGTCGCGCGCATGGACAGGGCCGCCCCGCCGCGCGCGTCGCCGTCGGTGCGGGTGAGGACGAGGCCGGTGAGCGGCAGGCGTTCGTGGAAGGCCGCGGCGGTGCGCACGGCGTCCTGGCCGGTGAGGGCGTCGGCCACCAGCAGGGTCTCGGCGGGCGAGGCGATGCGGGCGATCTCGGCGGCCTCGGACATCATGGCTTCGTCGAGGGTGGTGCGCCCGGCGGTGTCGAGGATCAGCACGTCGTAGCCGCCGAGCCGGGCGGCCGAGAGGGCGCGCCGCGCGATGTCCGGCGCCGACTGGCCGGCCACGATCGGCAGGCTCTCGACCTCGGCCAGACCCGCCAGGACCGCGAGCTGCTCCATCGCGGCGGGGCGGCGGGTGTCCAGCGAGGCGAGCAGCACCTTCTTGCGGTCGGACTTGCGCAGGCGCAGCGCCAGCTTGGCCGCCATGGTGGTCTTGCCCGAGCCCTGCAGGCCCGCCATCAGGATCACGGCGGGCGGGGCGACCTGGAGGTTCAGGTCCTCGACCTCGTCGCCGCCCAGCATCTCCACCAGGCCGTCGAACACGACCTTGACCACCTGGTCGGCGGGCTTGATGGCGCGCAGCACCTCTTCGCCGGCGGCGCGGGTCTTGGCCTTGGCGATGAAGTCCCGGACCACGGGCAGGGCGACGTCGGCCTCGAGCAGGGCCACGCGCACCTCGCGCAGCGCCTCGTCGATGTCCTTCTCGGACAGGACGCCCCGACCGGTGAGCCGGTCGAAAACCCCTGTCAGCCGTTCGCCCAAGGTCTCGAACATTCGAGCTCCTAAACCCGCAACGCAACCAGCCCCCGTGCGCGATCACGCGGACGGAGGTCCTCGCCGCCCTCGTCCGGCAGGGGCCGGGGTCGTGGCGGTGGAGGCGCGAGGCTGACTGCTTGCGCCGAAGGGCGGGCTTATGCCCCCCAGCGCAGCAACAATCAAGAAGAGGCGGTCAGCTCGGCTCCAGGCCGCGCTTCTTGCCCACGAGGCTGTCGAGGGCGAAGGCGCCCCCTCCGGCCGAGGCGATGTAGAGGAAGATCACCGCGTAGAGCGCCGCCACCTCGCCGCCGTTGGCCTGCGGATCGATCCGGATCGGCGTGTCCGCGGGCATCATGTTGAAGGCGTTCAGCACGTGAAAGCCGAAGAAGGCCACGGCGGCCTCGCCCGACGCGATGAACGCGGCCGGCTTGGTGAACAGGCCGAGCACGATCAGCGCCCCGCCCACCAGCTCGATCACGCCCGCCGCCATCAGGAGCGGCGGAAGCTCCGGAGGCATCATCGCCGGCGCCGCTGGAAAGTGCAGCAGCTTCATGGCCCCGTGCTCCAAGAAGGCCAGACCCGCGATCACGCGCAACAGAGCCAAGGTCTGCGGCGACAAGCTATTCAGAAAACCCATTGTTTCCTCCCCTAGCGTCCCGGCCGGTTGAGCCGCCGGGGAGGAGAGCTTTGCCGCTTTTTTGGGCGGTGTCGAGTGAGGGTCAATTGCAGGGCGGCCCTGCGTCCCCAAGGGCTCGGCCTTTGGCCGACCCGAGGGCAGGCTCCGAGACGCCGTCCTGGCGGACGGCTCCTCAGGATGACGAAGGCGGGTGGGCTGCAACAATGTTCGTCATGGTGAGGAGCGACCCGCGAGGGTCGCGTCTCGAACCACGCACCTGCACTTCGCTCAGACCGGGAAGCCCTTGTACCGGAGGTAGGCCGCCGGGTCGGGATCGCGGCCACGGAAATCGCGCCAGGCGTCGGCGGGATCGACGGTGTTGCCGACCTGCAGGATCGTGTCGTGGTAGCGCTTGGCCGCGCTTGGGTTGAAGGGGCCGCCTTCCTCGCCGAACGCCTCGAAGGCGTCGTGGTCCAGCACCTCGGACCACAGATAGCTGTAGTAGCCGGCCGAATAGCCGTCGCCGCTGAAGATGTGCCCGAACTGCGGGATGCGGTGACGCATCACGATTTCCTTGGGCATGCCGATCTCGGCCAAGCAGTCCTTTTCGAACTGAGGCATGTCCAAGGGCTGCTCGCCGGCAAGGTGCAGCTTCATGTCGACTATGGCCGAGGCCAGGTACTCCACCGTGGAGAAGCCCTGGTTGAAGGTGCGGGCGGTCTTGATCTTCGCCACCAGGGCGTCCGGCATCGGCGCGCCGGTCTCGTGGTGCAGGGCGAACTTGCCCAGAACCTCGGGCGTCGACAGCCAGTTCTCGTTTATCTGAGAGGGGAACTCCACGAAGTCTCGCTCGACGTTGGCGCCGGCCAGGGTGGGGTAGGTCACGTTCGAGCTCAGGCCATGGATGGCGTGGCCGAACTCGTGGAACATGGTGATCGCGTCGTCCCAGGAGATCTGGATCGGCGCGCCGGGCTTGGCCTTCACGAAGTTGGTGTTGTTGGAGACGATCGGTTTGACGTCGGTCTCGAACCGCTCCTGGGCGCGGTACTCGTTCATCCAGGCGCCGGACTGCTTGCCCGCCCGGGCGTAGGGGTCCCAGTACCACAGGCCCCGTAACGCCCCCTCGGGCCCGGTCACCTCGAACACCCGCATGTCCGGATGGGTGACGGGCACGCCTGACACCTCGGTCCAGGTCAGGCCGTAGAGCTGGCCGGCGGACCAGAACACCCCTTCGCGGATCTTCTGCATCTGCAGATAGGGGGTGATCTCCTCGTCGTTCAGGTCGTACTTCGCCTTGCGGACCTTCTCGGCGTAGTAGCGGTAGTCCCAGGGCTCGATCGAGAGCTTGGCGCCTTCGGCGTCGGCGACCGCCTGCATGTCGGCCACCTCCTGGCGCACCCGGGCCACAGCCTTGGGCCAGACCTGCATGATCAGCGCCATGGCGTTCTCGGGCGTCTTGGCCATGGCGTTCTCGAGCCGCCAGTGGGCGTGGGTCGGATAGCCCAGCAACTTGGCTCGCTTGGCCCGCAGCACCAGGATCTCCGAGCAGATGGCGTTGTTGTCGTGGGCGCCGCCGTTGTCCCCGCGCCGGATCCACATGCGCCAGCCCGTCTCGCGCAGGTCGCGGCGGCTGGAATTGGTAAGGAAGGGCTCCATGGCCGAGCGGGTGTTGGCCACCGCCCAATTGCCTTTCAGGCCCTTCTCTTCGGCGTGGGCGGCGTAGCCGTCGATCAGCGTCTGAGGCAGGCCCGCGAGGTCCGCGGGGCCGTCCAGCACGAGCCGATAGTCCTCCTCGTCGGCCAGTTCGTTCTGGCTGAACTTCGTGAAGAGCTCGGCCAGGCGCTGGTTGTAGCCGGACAGGGTCTTCTTCTGGTCCGGGGTCAGCTTCGCCCCCTGGCGCACGAAGTTGGTGTGGTAGACCCAGACCAGCCGCCGCTGCTCGGGCGTGAGCGCGGCCTTGGCGGGAGAGCCATAGACCGCTTCGATCCGCGCGAAGAGCGCCTGGTTCTGGATGAACTCGTCGTTGAAGGCGGCGAACTTGGGCGACCACTCCCGGTCGATGGCCTGCACCGCCTCGTCGTTGAGGGTGGAGGTGTAGATCCCAAACAAGGTCTGGGCGCGGTACAGGGCCCGGCCGGCGCCCTCCAGGGCGGCGATGGTGTTCTGGAAGGTCGGCGCGGCGGACTGGCCGGCGATCCTGGCGATCTCGGCGCGGTTCTCGTCCATGGCCGCCTGGAAGGCCGGCGCGAAGTCCCGGGTCTTGATCTTATCGAAGGCGGGAACGCCGCCATAGGGGCCGGTCCAGGGGGCGATCACCGCATTCGACTCCTCGGTCTTGGTTTGGGCGGCGGCCAGGACCGGGCCGGCGCTTGCGATCGCCAGATCGCTGGCCGAGACGAGGAACGCACGTCGCTGCATTGAGGCTCTCCATCCCCACCGCCGTCTTAAGACGACCCGGACGAAACGTCACCTGAATGGACGCCGCGAGCATGCGCGGCTAAATCGCGGCCATGGCCATCGGCGTGTTCGATTCCGGGGTGGGGGGGCTCACCATCCATCACGCCCTGGCAAGGCGGTTTCCCACCGCAGACCTGATCTATTTCGCCGACCAGGCGTCCGGCTCCTATGGCGCAAAGAGCGGGCAGGAGATCGTGGATTTCACCCGCGCGGGGTGCGAGCGGCTGTTCGAGGCGGGCGCAAACCTGGTCGTCTTGGCCTGCAACACCGCCGCCTCCATCGCCTTGCGGAGGCTGCAGCAGACCTGGCTGCCGGGATACCGGCGGGCGCTCGGGCGGCCGGTGAACATTCTCGGCATCATCGTGCCCACCATCGAGGCGGCCACGGGCCTGGGCTGGGACGAGGAGCCCGAGCGGCGCGGCGAGAAGGCCGAGCGGCTGGACGTGCTGGGGATCTTCTCCACCCCCGCCACGGCCCAGAGCCGGGTCTACGAGATCGAGATCCACAAGCGCCGCCAGGACATCGCGGTGTTCTCCGAGCCCTGTCCGGAGCTGGCCCGGATGATCGAGGCGGGGGCGTCGCACGAGGATCTGGCCAAGGTGGTGGCGCACCATGTCGCCGCCCTGATCAAACGCATCGGCCGGGCGCCGGACCGGGCGGTGCTGGGCTGCACCCACTACGAGATCATCGCCGACCTGTTCCGCGCGGCCCTGCCGCCCGGCATTCCGCTGATCCACCAGCCGGACGCCACTGCCGACGCCCTGGAGCGATACATGGCCCGCCACCCGGAATTCGATCCTGGCCATTCGGGCCTGCGGCGGTTCCTGACCACCGGCGCGCCCGGCGCGCGCAATCCTCTGGCCGAGGCGTTCTGGGGCGGGCCGCTGCGCTTCGAATCGGCGGCGACTGGCTAGGGAGGGCGGCATCGGTTAACCTCGCCGCCGCGATCCACCGGAGGTCCCCATGACTGGCCTGATCATCCTCCTCGTCGCCGTGGTCCTCGTCCTCTTACTGGTCGGGACCTACAACCGCTTGATCGGCCTCAGACAGCGCGCCAACCAGGCCTTCGCCGACATCGACGTGCAGCTGCAGCAGCGCCACGACCTGATCCCCAATCTGGTGGAGACGGTGAAGGGCTATGCGACGCACGAAGCTTCCACGCTGGAAGCGGTCACCAACGCCCGCGCCGCCACGTCCAGCGCCCACACGGTGGAGGAGAAGGTGCAGGCCGAGAACATGCTGACCGGCGCCCTGCGCCAGCTGTTCGCCGTGGCCGAAGCCTATCCGGACCTGAAGGCCAACCAGAACTTCCTCAGCCTGCAGGCCGAGCTCGCCGACATCGAGAACAAGCTCGCCGCCGCCCGGCGGTTCTTCAACGGCTCGGTGGGCGAGTTCAACGCCTCGATCCAGCAGTTCCCCGCCGCCCTGATCGCCGCCCCGTTCGGCTTTGCGCCGCGCACCTTCTTCGACGTGGGCGAGGACCGCGCGGCGGTGACCGCCGCGCCCCAGGTGAAGTTCTAGACGGGAGGCCGCCGCCATGGGGGCCGTGGGTCTTCAGACCTACATCTGGAACAACAACCTGAAGTCTGGCCTGTTGCTGCTCGGCTTCCCGCTGCTCTTGGTGGCGATGGTCTACGCCCTGGAGCTGCTCCTGATGGCCTGGGGCGCCCTGCCTTCGGGCTATACGATGTCGGACAACTTCGCCCTGGCCGGCCAGATGCTGGTCGGCTACGCGCCGCTCGCGATCGGCGTGGCGCTGGCCTGGTTCGCGATCGCCTATTTCTCCTACCAGGGCATCATCGACCTCTCGACCGGCGCGCGGAAGGTGACGCGCCAGGAGCAGCCAAAGCTCTACAACCTCTTGGAAAACCTGGCGATCTCGCGGGGCATGAAGACCCCGGCGCTGCGGATCATCGACAGCGACGCCCTGAACGCCTTCGCCACCGGCCTGCACGAGGGCCAGTACAGCGTGACGGTGACGCGCGGATTGATGGGCGCCCTCAACGACCAGGAGATCGAGGCGGTCCTGGCCCACGAGATGACCCACGTAATCAATCGCGACGTGCGGCTGATGGTCATCGCCTCGATCTTCGCGGGGATCATCACTCTGCTCGCCCAGGTGATCTACCGCTCGATCGTGTGGACGAGCTGGTCGGGCGGGAGCCGGCGGCGCGGCGGACGGGGCGGGGCGGGGCTGTTCGTGCTGATCGCCCTGGCCATAGCGGCGCTGGGCTGGATTTTGGCGATCGTGATCAAGATGGCGATCTCCCGCCGGCGCGAGTTCGTGGCCGACATGGGCTCGGTGGAGCTGACCAAGAACCCCGACGCCATGATCTCGGCCCTGCGCAAGATTTCCGGCCATTCGCACGTGCAGGCGCCCGACTCCATGCGCGCCATGTTCCTGGACGACGACGCGGGGGCGATGAGCCTGTTCGCCACCCATCCCCCCATCGAGGCGCGGATAAAGGCGCTGGTGGCGTTCGGCGGCGGCCAGGACGTCGCTCCGCTCGCTCCGCCGGCCGCTCCGATGGCGGACCTGCCCGATCCGGACGACGCGGCCCCCCGGGGCAAGGATGCGGCCTCCGCGCGGCTGACCGGAGATGCGGGCCCCTGGGGCCGACGGCCGGGCCCCTGGGGCCAGTAACGGCCGCGGACAGCTCGCCCCGTTCGCCGAGTCTTTCCCCGGCCCTTCGCGCGCGGGCGGGGGTGCGCGTGGGCGCGCAGGGGCGCGGGCGCGCGGAGGTGTGCGCGCGTGAGGCGGTCGGGGCGGGGTGGGACAGGCGCGGCGTTCGTCATCACGACGCCAGTGTGCGCCAGGATTAGGCGAGGGGGATAAGTCTCGGCCCGAGCCCTCAGCCGGCGAGCCAGATCAGGGTCGCGCGAATTATGGCCACCAGCTGCGCGCCCACCGCCAGCAACACCAGCCCCGCGGGAACCACGGCCAGCAGCCCGGTCCACTGCAGCCACCCGGTCGCCTGGGCGGTGATCGACACGCCGCCAAGCACGGCGCACGCCACGACGATGACCGTCCAGAGGTTCACGCCGGACTTGATCCGGCGGTTCTTGCGGCCTTGCCAGCTGATGAGGTCGATCCGCCCCAGATCGTGATCCATGCGCATGTCCGACTCCTCAGCCCGTGACGGCGCTGCGGCGGGTCGGCCTGGTTGGCGCCAAGGGGAAGCGGCGGCGTCCGAGGCGCGCGGGCAAATCGACTCTCCAGTTATGCGGCGGGTTCTATATGGGCATTTGGCCCCAAGATACAATTGTCTCGAACAAATATATTTCGACGCACCGCTCTTGGCGCGTATTCAGAAGTTCAGAGTCAGAATTCGGGATGGGGCTGGGCGCGGCTTGCGATCACGGAATGGGGGCCGCGTCGGGGCTGCCCAGCGTCGCGTCCCGTCTCTGCCTGGACGAGAGCAGCGCCCAGCCGCGCGGGCCGAGCACCTCGACGGGGTGGAAGCGGGCCTTGTAATCCATCTTGGCGCTGCCGGGCACCCAATAGCCGAGATAGACGTAAGGAATGCCATGCAGCATCGCCTGGGCCACGTGATCCAGGATGATGAAGGAGCCGAGGCTGCGCTTGGCCATGTCCGGATCGTAGAAGCTGTAGACCAGCGACAGGCCGTCGGCGAGGGCGTCCACCAGGGCGCAGGCGATCAGATCGCCGGGCCCGCGCCCTTCCGGCGCCAGGCGATACTCGATCATGTGGGTGCGCACGGTCGTGTCCTCGACCATGGCGAGGTAGTCCGGCCAGGTCATGTCGGCCATGCCGCCCTCGGCGTGGCGGGCGAGCAGGTATCGGCGCAGGAGCTCGAACTGCTCCAGCGTCGCCTCTGCCTCCACCATGCAGCGCTGCAGGTCGCGGTTGCGCTCCAGCACCCGCCGCTCCGAACGCGAGAAGGGGTAGTCCTTCACCGGGATGCGGGCCGAGGCGCACGCCTCGCAGGCTTCGCACGCGGGCCGGTAGGCGATGTTCTGCGAGCGCCGGAAGCCCGCCTGGGTGAGCGCGTCGTTGATCGCCGCCCCGTCCGACATCGGCAGGTGCGCGAACACCTTGCGCTCCTCGCGCGCCGGCAGATACGGGCACTGCGAGGGGGCCGTAAGGAAGAACCGGAGCTGCCGCGTCGGGAAAAAGTGTTGGGTCACGCGTCGTCGTCTCGATGCCGGAGGGCTGGATTAAGGCCCAAGCCCGCCGCCTCGGCAAGACGTCCGGGCGAAGCCTGCGGACTACGGCGAATGGTCCGGCGGCAACACCGGCGCCTCGCGCATCAGCACGATGGCGATCCGCCGGTTGCCGGGCAGGGTGGGATCGTCCGGATACAGCGGCTCGGACGCCGCCTTGCCCGACACCTGATAGACCCGGTCCGCGTCAACGCCCGCGCTCTGCACGATCTGGCGCGAGGCGTCGGCCCGCGCCGACGACAAGGACCAGTCCTTGGGATTCTTGCCGCTGGCCGAGGCGCTGGTGTGGCCGTAGATCGACACCCGGTTGGGGAGCTGATTGATCACCTTGGAGACCGCCCGCAACAGGATGCGCGCGCGGTCGTTGGGGAGGGCCGAGTTCTCCTTGAACATGGAGCGGCCCTCCTGGTCGATGAGCTGGATGCGCAGGCCCTCGGGCGTCTGGTCGACCAGGATCTGCTTGGACAGCTCCGCCAGCTCCGGCATGTCCTGAAGCGCCTGCTTCAGCGACGCGGCGGCGTTCTGGAAGGCGGCCTCCTCCTTGGCCCGGCTCTGGGCGTCCTGAGCGCTCTGCTGGCTCTGGGACGTGCCGGAGTCCTGGCTGGCCTTGGTGTCGGGCGCGGTCTGCTCGATGATCGGCTGGCTGCCCGCCTGGGCCGAGCCGTCGTCGCCGAGCGCCGTGCCGTTCAGGATGCCCCCGGCGCCAGAGGTGGTCTGCGAGACGCTGGCCGGGGCGAAATAGTCGGCGATGCCCTTCTTCTGCTCGGGGCTCGTCGTATTGATCAGCCACATCAACAGGAAGAACGCCATCATGGCCGTGACGAAGTCGGCGTAGGCGACCTTCCACGCGCCGCCATGGTGACCGCCGCCGATCACCTTCTTCACTTTCTTGATGACGACGGGCGCGTCGCTGAGAGCCATGAAGGGGCCTTGATGTTAACCGTGTCGCGAGCGGCAAATTGAGCCGGTCCCGTTAAGATGCCGTTGCTCGCGCGTCAGGCCGGGCCGTTGGGAGTTTCGAGCATGAAGGTCGCGTTTATCGGGCTGGGGGTGATGGGCTTTCCCATGGCCGGGCATCTGAAGGCGGCCGGGCACGAGGTCTCGGTGTTCAACCGCTCGCCGGGCAAGGCGGCGCGGTGGGCCGAGGTCCACGGCGGACGGGCCGGGGCGAGCGTCGCGGACGCCGTGAAGGACTGCGAGATCGTCGCCCTGTGCGTGGGCAACGACGACGACGTGCGCCAGGTGCTGGCGGAGGCCCTGCCGGCGATGGCGGAAGGCGGGGTGGTGGTCGACCACACCACCGCCTCGGCCAAGCTGGCGCGCGCGGCGGCGGACGCCGCGCGGGCGGCCGGTCGCTGGTTCGTTGACGCGCCGGTCTCCGGCGGCCAGGCGGGGGCGGAGGCCGGCCAGCTTTCGGTGATGGCCGGGGGCGAGGAGGCGGCGGTGGAGCGCGTTCGCCCGGTGGTAGCCGCCTACGCCAAGGCGATGACGCGGATCGGCGGGCCTGGGGCCGGGCAGCTCTGCAAGATGGTCAACCAGATCGCCATCGCCGGCCTCTTGGAAGGGCTGGCCGAGGCCATCCACTTCGCCAAGCGGGCGGAGCTGGACACAGACGCGGTGTTCGCGGCCATCTCCAAGGGCGCCGCCCAGTCCTGGCAGATGGACAGCCGCTGGGGGACGATGGTTCAGGGCAAGTTCGACTTCGGCTTCGCGGTGGACTGGATGCGCAAGGACCTGGGCATCGCGCTGGACGAGGCGCGGGCCAACGGCGCCAGCCTGCCTGCCGCGGCCCTGGCGGATCAGTTCTACGCCGAGGTGCAGGCCATGGGCGGGCGGCGGTGGGACACGTCGAGCCTGATGGCGCGGCTGGAACGCCAAGACTGACCCCGCTTCAGGCGCCGCGTGATACCAGAGTTGCGGCCCGACGCTTCAGCCCGGCCGCGATTTGGTCAGCCAAGCGGTTCCTGAGTTCGGGTGACAACACGCCGATCCGCCACCACGCTCCGGCGGGTTTGGACGCGCGTCGCAGGTCCGGTCCGGGCCATGCGAAGGCGTTCAGGGCCGTGGGGACGATCCAGCTTTGCCGGTCGAGACCGAGCGCGCCGGGGCCCAGCGGTATGGCGTCCGGGTCGTTGGGCGGGCGGGATGTGATCGGCGCGACCACCACTGTCGGGTTCGGCCCCTCGCCGACGGCCAGGACCACCACCGCCGGGCGATCCTTCACCGCCTCGTCGCGGCCTTCCGCCGCCTGATCCGGCCAGAGGAAGGCGTAGGAAATGACGTCCCCAGGCCGCGGCCGAAGCTTAGCGGATGACGGTCTCGCCATCTTCAGCGTCGCCTTCCGCGGCCCGAAGGTCCGCCAGTCCCGCCGCGAGCAGACCGGCCAGATCGTCCGGAAGGTGTTCGATGCGATAGGCCTGGCGGTCCCGCGCCCTCAGCCGCTCGTAGTCCTCGAACGCCATCAGCACGTGGCGCGGCCGCCCGTGCGAGGTGATCACCACCGGCGCGCGCAGGGCCTTGTCGGTGACGTCCTTCCACCCGCGCAACGCCTCCTTGGACGTGACCGTTCGGCCGTGATCGCCGCCTGACGCCGTCGCCATAGGTCGCGCTCCAGTTCGGCCCAGACCGAACGCCTAAAGGTCGTAAAATACGACTTTTATGACCTTATGCAAGGCGCCTGGACCGGCCCGCCTTACCGCCCCGGCCCCGCAACCGTCACGTCCAGGTCGGTGATCAGGCCGGTGGAGAGCGAATAGACCCAGCCGTGCACGCTGATGTCCTGGCCGCGCGCCCAGGCCTCCTGCACGAAGACGTCGGAGGCGACGTTCTTCACCTGGCGGATCACGTTCAGCTCGCACAGACGGTCGAGGCGCCGGCGCTCGTCGGGCAGGGCGCAGAGCTCGGCGTCGTGGTCGTGGGCGATCTCGCGGATCGGGTGCAGCCAGTGGTCCACCAGGCCGCGCCTCTTGCCGTCCACCGCCGCCGCCACGCCGCCGCAGCCGTAGTGGCCGACCACCATGACGTGCTTCACCTTGATCACGTCCACGGCGAACTGCAGCACCGACAGGTAGTTGGCGTCCTGGGGCGGGGCGAGGTTGGCGACGTTGCGGTGGACGAACAGCTCGCCAGGATCGAGGTCGACGATCTCGTTGGCGGGCACGCGGCTGTCCGAGCAGCCGATCCACAGGTACTCGGGGCTCTGCTGGCCCTCCAGGCGGCGGAAGAATCCGGGATCGCCGGCGACCTTGCGCGCGGCCCAGGCCTGGTTGTTGCGTTTCAGATCGTCGAGCATGCTTCGCCTTCGGTAATCGCGCGTCTTATCGTCGTCGCCAAAGGCCAGCCTCAGGTCCGGGTTGGATCGTGGTGCGGCGCCGGAGCGCCGCGCAGAAGCCCCTCGGTGCTCAGGTCTTCTTCGATGTCGGGCCAATGAACGCCGTATCCGCCGCCGGCGATCCGCCAATGACTGCGTTGCTCGGGAGTCGCGTTGGCCAGGCGCGGATACCAGACCAGCGGCGCGGAGATGGCGCGGCCGTCCATGAGCTCCACGGTCAACCGGTCCTCGTCCAGGGTGACGTTGCGCACCCGGATGTCGGCGGCGTCAGTCTGCGTCAAAGAAGCCATTCCAAGCCTCCAGCAGCTCTGCCTGGTGTTCGACCACCAGCCGCTGCAACACGCCCAACTCCTTCGCCGAAAAGCCGATGTTACGGGCCAAGGCGATGTTGCTGAGCCAGAATTTCGCCGAAGCCGCCTCCCGGTCGATGTGAACGTGGGGCGGTTCGTTCGGCTCGTGGCTGTAGAAATAGAACCGATACGGCCCGATGCGAAGGACTGTCGGCATCGGGCTATGCCCCCAGCAACCGGGCGGCCCTCGGCGCGAAATAGGTGATCACCCCGGCGCAGCCGGCGCGCTTGAAGGCGACGAGGCTCTCCAGGATGGCCCGCTCCTCCTCCAGCCAGCCGTTCTGGGCCGCCGCCATCAGCATGGCGTACTCGCCCGAGACCTGGAAGGCGAAGGTCGGCATGTGGAAGGCCTCCACCACCCGCCGGCAGATGTCGAGGTAGGGCATGCCCGGCTTGACCATCACCATGTCCGCGCCCTCGGCGATGTCGAGGGCCACCTCGCGCAGGGCCTCGTCGGTGTTGGCCGGGTCCATCTGATAGGTCTTCTTGTCGCCCGTGAGCGCCTTGGCCGAGCCGATGGCGTCGCGATAAGGGCCGTAGAACGCGGAAGCGTACTTGGCCGCATAGGCCATGATCATCACGTCCTGGAAGCCGCCGGCCTCCAGCGCCGCGCGGATGGCGCCCACCCGGCCGTCCATCATGTCCGACGGGGCGACGATGTCGCAGCCAGCCTCCGCCTGGACCAGGGCCTGCTGCACCAGCCGCTCGACGGTGGGATCGTTGAGGATGCGGCCGTCCTCGATCAGACCGTCGTGGCCGTGGTCGGTGAAGGGGTCGAGCGCCACGTCGCACATGATCCCCACCTCCGGCGCCGCGGCCTTCATCGCCTTCACCGCCTGACAGACCAGGCCGTTCGGATTGGTCGCTTCAGAGCCCTGGGCGTCCTTCTTGGCCCCGTCGATATGGGGGAAGACGGCGATGGCGGGAATCCCGAGGTCGCGCGCCTGAACGGCCGCTTCGGCCGCCTCGGCCACCGACAGCCGCTCCACGCCGGGCATGGAGGCGACCGGGACGCGGCCCTCGCCCTCGTGCAGCACCATGGACCAGATCAGGTCGGAGGGCTGCAGCGTCGTCTCGCGCACCAGGCGGCGCGTCCAGTCGGCCTGGCGCAGCCGGCGCATGCGCAGGGCGGGATAGGCGGAGAGGGGCGGAATGGTCATGATTGTTGCTCATACGCCCGGGGCGATGGGACGCAAAGCCGACGGCCGCCGCTGCGTGCGCCACGCCGTCAGATGGGAGGGCATGACCGTGAACGAGGCCGAGGTTATCCTGGCGATCGACGGCGGGATGGGCCGCGTCACCCTGAACCGGCCCCAGGCGCTGAACGCCCTGACCACCGACATGTGTTTGAAGATTTCCCGGGGGTTGCTCGACTGGGCGGATGATCCCGCCGTCGAGACGGTGCTGATCGACCACGCCGGGCCGCGCGGCTTCTGCGCCGGGGGGGACGTGCGGAAGGTGGCCGAGAGCGGCGCGGGCGACGGGGCCGAGGCGCGCCGGTTCTTCGCCGCCGAGTACCGCATGAACGAACTGATGTTCCGCTATCCCAAGCCGGTGATCGCGGCGATGGACGGGGTGACCATGGGCGGCGGCGTCGGGCTCTCCATGCCCGCGCGTTATCGCATCGCCACGGAGCACACCCTGTGGGCCATGCCGGAGGGGGACATCGGCTTGTTCCCGGACGTGGGCATGGGCTGGCATCTGCCGCGACTGCCCGGCGAAGTCGGGACCTGGCTGGCCCTGACCGGCGCGCGGCTGCGGGCGGCGGACCTGGTGGCGCTGGGGCTCGCCACGCATTTTGTTGAGAGCGGTCGGCTTGATGAGATGAAGGATGCTCTCAATTCCGCTCATCCCCGCGAACGCGGGGATGAGCGGATGGGAAAAACGATCGCGCGCTTTGCTTCCGATCCGGGGCACGCCTCAATCGTTCAACTTCAGCCGAAGATCGACCGCCTGTTCGCCAACGACGCGGTGGAAGCGATCCTGGCCGCGCTGGAAGCTGACGGTTCGGACTGGGCCCTTCAACAGCGCGACGTCATGGCCCGCAAGTGCCCGACCACGCTGAAGGCGGCGTTGCGCCTGCTGCGCGAGGGGCGGACGCGCGCCGACTTCACCGAGGAGATGCGGACCGAATATCGCCTGGCCGTGCGCATGACCCGCCGCCAGGACTTCATCGCGGGGGTGCGCGCCGTGCTGGTGGACAAGACCGGCGCCCCGGACTGGTCGCCCTCGTCACTGGAAGAGGTGGACGCGGAGATGGTCGACTCACTGTTCGCGCCGGCCCCCGAAGGGGGAGAATGGTATCCTATTAGTCCTTCTGGTCTGGATTCCTGAGCAAAGAGGGGTAAAGACCCCCCTGCCATGAGTTCCCCAGAGCCGTTTACCGCCGAACGCGCGGTCGAAATCATCTCCGCCCACGCCGACCAAGACGGCGCCCTGCTGCCCGTGCTGCACGCGCTGCAGCACACGTTCGGCTGCGTGCCGCCCGAGGCGGTGCCGATCGTCGCGGGGGCGCTGAACCTCTCGCGCGCCGACGTGCACGGGGTGGTCACCTTCTATCACGACTATCGCCAGACCCCGGCCTCCGGGAGGGTGCTGAAGCTCTGCCGCGCCGAGGCCTGCCAGGCGCGCGGCGCCAACGCCGTGATCGCCAAGGTCGAAAAGGCGCTGGGCGTGGCCATGGGCGAGACCACCAAGGACGGCAAGGTGACGCTGGAGCCGACCTTCTGCCTGGGCCTTTGCGCCTCGGGGCCGGCGGCCATGCTGGACGAGAGGGTCGTGGCGCGGCTGGACGACGCCGGGCGGTTGAAGGCCCTGATCGAGGAGGCCCGCTCGTGAGCGTTCGCATATTCGTGCCCTGCGACGCGGCGGCCGTGGCCGTCGGCGCCGACGAGGTCGCCGCCGCCATCGCCAAGGAAGCGGCGAAGCTGGGCCAGGAGGTCCACATCGTCCGCAACGGCTCGCGCGGAGCGTTCGAGCTGGAGACCCTGGTCGAGGTGGACACCGCCGACGGCCGCATCGGCTACGGCCCGGTCTATCCGGAAGACGTGGCGGGCCTGTTCACCGCCGGCTTCCTGACGGGCGGGAAGCACGCCAAGCGCGTCGGCAAGCCGGAAGAGCTGCCGTTCTTCAAGCGCCAGACGCGGCTGATGTTCGCCCGCTGTGGGATCACCGATCCGCAGTCGCTGGAGGACTTCCGCGCCCACGGCGGCGGACTCGGCCTCGAACGCGCGCTGAAGCTCGGCTCAGCGGGCATCCTGGACGAAGTCGCCAAGTCGGGCCTGCGCGGCCGGGGCGGGGCGGGCTTTCCCACCGGCATCAAGTGGAAGACCGTGGCCGATGCGCCCGGCTCCCCGAAATATCTGGTCTGCAACGCCGACGAGGGCGACTCGGGCAACTTCGCGGACCGCATGGTGATGGAGGGCGATCCGTTCCTCTTGATCGAGGGCATGGCGATCGCCGCCCTCGCGACCGGCGCGACCAAGGGCTACGTCTATATCCGCTCCGAATATCCGCACGCCGTCGCGGCGATGCGGAAGGCCATCGAGACCGCCCGCCGCGCCGGGATTCTCGGCCCGAACGTCGGCGGCTCGGACCACGCCTTCGACATGGAGGTGCGCGTCGGCGCCGGCGCCTATGTCTGCGGCGAGGAAACCGCGCTGCTGGACTCCATCGAGGGCAAGCGCGGCCAGGTTCGCGCCAAGCCGCCCCTGCCGGCGCACAAGGGCCTGTTCGGCAAGCCCACGGTGATCAACAACGTGCTCTCCTTCGCGGCGGTCCCCTGGATCCTGGCGGAAGGCGCGGCGGCCTATCAGGCGCTAGGGGTCGGCCGTTCGCGCGGCACCATGCCGATCCAGATCGCCGGCGACGTGAAGCACGGGGGATTGTTCGAAGCGCCCTTCGGGATCACGCTCGGGGAGCTGGTGGACGAGGTCGCCGGCGGCACGCTTTCCGGAAAGCCTGTGCGGGCGGTGCAGGTGGGCGGGCCTCTGGGCGCCTACTTCCCGCGCGCGATGTTCGATACGCCGCTGGATTACGAGGCGTTCGCCGCCAAGGACGGCCTGGTGGGCCACGGCAGCGTGGTGGTGTTCAACGACTCCGTGGATATGAAGGCCCAGGCCCGTTACGCCCTGGAGTTCTGCGCCTTCGAAAGCTGCGGCAAATGCACGCCCTGCCGGATCGGCGCGGTGCGCGGCGTGGAGACCATCGACAAGCTGACGGCGGGGGACGGGCCGGCCAAGCAAATGGAAATTCTCAAGGATTTGTGCGAAACTATGAAGTTCGGATCGCTTTGCGCTTTGGGCGGCTTCACCCCATATCCGGTGATGAGCGCCGTCACGCATTTTCCGGAGGACTTCGCCGTGGACCAGCGCGCGGCGGAGCCGGCCGCTTAGGAAACCTCCGATGCCCCTGATCAAGGAAATCGACTTCGGCACCCCGGCCGTCAAGGCCGCCGCCGGTGAAGCCCCGAGCCTCGTCACCCTGACCATCGACGGTCAGAGCGTCACCGTTCCTTCCGGGTCCTCGATCATGCGCGCGGCCATGGAGATCGGGACCCAGATCCCCAAGCTGTGCGCCACGGACATGATGGACGCCTTCGGCTCGTGCCGGCTGTGCCTGGTCGAGATCGAGGGGCGCGCTGGAACCCCCGCCTCCTGCACCACGCCGGTGGCCGAGGGCATGACCGTCCACACCCAGACGCAGAGGCTCGCCAAGCTGCGCAAGGGGGTGATGGAGCTCTACATCTCCGACCACCCGCTGGACTGCCTCACCTGCTCGGCCAACGGCGACTGCGAGCTGCAGGACATGGCCGGCGCCGTGGGCCTGCGCGACGTGCGCTATGGCTACGCGGGCGAGAACCACACCCACGACTCCACCGACGACTCCAACCCCTATTTTTCCTATGAAGCGTCGAAGTGCATCGTCTGCTCGCGCTGCGTGCGCGCCTGCGACGAGGTGCAGGGGACGCTCGCCCTGACCATCTCCGGCCGGGGCTTCGGCAGCCGGGTGTCGCCCAGCCAGTCAGAGCCGTGTTTGTCCACGGAGTGGGTGGGCAGCGGCGCCAGCGGTCA
>Ga0299912_10001117_pt1 | contig 21755 bp, 16 predicted proteins | sample RVTome_2_FD_207667 | JGI IMG/M metagenome (GOLD analysis project Ga0299912, IMG submission 207667) | Soil microbial communities from uranium-contaminated site in the Upper Colorado River Basin, Wyoming, United States - RVT95D214 (version 2) ... | reverse complement strand
TCAAAATGCACCTGGTGTTTACCGACACAAATATTTATTTCCTGATGAACCGGATTGGAAAGGGCCCAAAGGAGCAAAAGGGACAGGCTCAATGGATACAATAAGGATGCAGGCAAAATGGACACATAGTAATCCGGGAATAGGTAAAAATATCCCAACGCTGGTGACAAACACCATAAAATCCGGATTAAAAGGATATGTGGATTTCTGGTCAATATCTGCACAGGAATGGACAATGGACCTCACAGCCGAAATGGTCGCCGAAGAGAGAGCGGCTGGCCGCAAATTTGGTATCTATAACGGATTCAGACCCGGAATGGGCGCTGTGGTTAGCGATGCAGACGCTGTTGAATTCAGGGTAATGCCATGGATTGTATGGAAGTACAATATCGACCAATATTTTTACTGGTCAACCACATTCTGGAGAAACCTTAATGTTTTTGTCAATCCGCTGACTTATGAGGATAGAATAAACGGAGACGGAACATTTTTATATCCCGGACAGGATAATGTCTTTCCAGAAGAAAGCAGGAATCTGGCTGGTCCTTTGTCTTCAATAAGGGCTAAAAACTGGCGAAGAGGTGCTCAGGACTATGAATATTTATGGCTTGCAAAAAAAATGGGGCTCGAAAATGAACTTAAAACCATAGTTAATAACTGCATCCCAACCGCAGTTTGGGAAGCAAAGTCACAAAAAGACATAAGCTGGTCGAGCCGCGGATATAAGTTCGAGGAATACCGTAAACAACTTGCCGAGCTTCTTTCTTCCTGCTCAGCTAAAAATAAATGAAAATATTACCGGGTCCAAAATGCAGATAGCCCTGCAAAGTATTTTTCGACTACCTGAATATTGGAAGATTAGAATTCACTAAAACAGAAAACATGAACAACCCAATTCAATTAAATCAGGAACAAAACCGGATCCTTTCAATAGACTTTTTTCGTGGTTTTACAATGTTTATGCTCGTAACGGGTATTGCCGGTATATTTAATGGAATGGTAGAACAGGGTAAAGGCGGAGCTATTATCGCTTTAATAAATAAGCAATTAGAGCATGCAGAGTGGAACGGACTTTATGCATGGGATCTTATCCAGCCTTTCTTTATGTTTATAGTTGGTGTTGCCATGCCTTTTTCCCTTTCGAAACGGTTAGCCAGTGGGCAGAGCTGGAAACAAGCCTTTTATCATGCCCTTACCCGTTCCTTTTGGTTGCTTGTGCTGGGCTTTATGTTAGGAGCCGGAGAGAATTCTTTTGATCTTACAAACGTTCTTGCCCAATTATCATTTACTTATATCGTCGCTTTTTTGTTGATGCAAAAGGATATAAAATGGCAGTTACTGGTCTCTTTTGCCATGATCCTGTTATCCGACCTGCTATACCGCTTTTGGCCTGTAGAGGGATTTAATCAACCATTTAGTCCGGATCATAATTTTGGATCATGGGTTGATCTGGCTATTACAGGAAGTTTAAACTCAGACCACTGGGTTGCATTCAATGCCATACCAACAACTGCTCATACAATATGGGGTGTCATCGTTGGCATGTTACTGATGAAGGACTGGTCGCATAGAAGAAAGATACTGGTCCTGCTTATAACCGGACTGGTTGGCGTTATCATTGGGTATTGCATGGATCCTTTTATTCCGATTATAAAACGTTTATGCACTAGTTCTTTCATTATAGTAAGCGGAGGATGGTGCTTAATAGCAATGGCATTTTCATACTGGCTGATCGATGTAATGAACTTCAGGAAGCTTGCTCTGTTCTTTGCAATCGTTGGAATGAATCCTATTTTTATCTATCTTTTTTCAAATCTGGGCGGGAAAAGATTGCTTTCCCGCATGGCCGAACCGTTTACATCCAGGCTTTTCAGCTGGAGCAACGAGATCACCATAAACATGATCACAATAATTGTTGTAGCTGCAATGGTTTGGTATATCTGCTGGTTTCTCTATAAACGAAAGATATTTATCAAACTTTAGTAGAGGTTCGCCTCCACTGACCACTCGCATAGATTTAGCTCCATTGATTTCACAAGAGTTACCCTCAAGGACTTCTGGTCACTATTTATTCGTAATTTCAGTAAGTTTCTTGATAATTAAAAAATAATTGTTTTTCGCAAATCCTTTTTCCAGATCATTAACTTTCATCTGATCATTCTTATAAGTTGCAACCACCCATTGATTAACCGGATTTCCCGCCCTTCCTGATTTTTCCATTTTCTGAATCAGGGTATTTGCGGTTTCAGTTTCTCCCTTTTCTTTAAGAAGTTTAAGAGCCAGAATATTATTAAATGACGGCGATGGGTCCTGATTCGTGAAGTCAATTATTGACTTTCTGAGGACTTCAGTTTCATTTGGTCTCTTAAGTTTTTCCAGACAGAAAATATCGAGATAATCCTGGATTCTGGTTTCTACATCATATGGTTTTCCTACTCCCAGATTTTCCGGCCACTCTTTTGACTTTTCGATCATCTTCATCGCCTCTGCATATTTCTTGTTCCTTATAAGGTCCATTGACAAAAACAGACAGGCTTGTTCAAAAATGATCTTTCCTTGACTTGCTCCTTCCGACGGCAAAATGTTCATGCCTTCCAGCGTTTTGAGACTCTTTGCATATTGTCCATTGTTTATAAGGGCAATAGCATATTGAACCCCAATGTCAGGATTACCTTTTTGTTTTTTAACTGCTTCTGTTGATAGAGACAAAGTCATCTGATAGTTATGACGGGCATCATAATAATCGATCAGCCTGTAAACTGTACGCCAGTCACCCGGTGCCAGACTTTGTGCTGATTGCAGATCCATGAGTTCCTGTTTTTCGTTCTTTGGCATTAACAGGGCAGCGCGTGCCAGATAGAATGGTGCATAATCTGGTTCCTGACCACAGGACTGAAATAGCCACATGGCATCTGCGTCACGCTGGGTAGCTAAATAATTCATTGCAAGATAGTATTTGAATTTCCAGCTTGGGTTTTTTGACACAGCCCATTTGAGTACCGAAACAGTTTCAGTACGATAAGGGAACACGTAAGCCGGAGATGCTGACGCCACTTCATTTAACATTGTGGGATCCTCTTTGAGATACGCTTTCCATAACGCAATTTCAGGTTGGGATGGACCTTTATCCAATACCAGCAAAGCATCATTCTTAAATCCATATCCATAATAAATCATGCATAACTCTAGATAAGTCTGATAAGGCATTTCGTTCGTTATGGTAGAAGTGAAACGCGAATAATTTTCAGCAGAAGGATGCACGATATTACGCTCAAAATCAGCAAAATGATTTAATGGATCAAGATTACTGATGGTCTCGATATACTTATCAGCAAGCGCGGTCTCTCCTGATTTCCGGTAAAGAATTGCCAGCACTTCAAGTGCATTAAAATTAGTACGGTTGTAATCAAGTGACAGATTGCCGTAATGTTCGGCAAGTTCTTTGTTTCCAAGTTGCAGTTCAATTCCGGCCATCAGCGCATAAGCTGTGGAGCTGTATTCCTGCGAACGGGCTGCCCAGCCAAGAGATTCAAGTGCGTCTGTCAGGTTTCCCTGTGCATGGTAGGTTACACCAGCAAAGTAATTTGCAGCAGGATGGTAGGTGTCAAGCTGAAGAGCGTTATTGGCATAATACAGAGCAGAATCATACTGATTGCTGCGATAATAAATTCCCGTTAAAGCTGCCATGGCATCTATATAAAGCGGATCCTTCTGAAGACACTTTTTATAGAGCTCTTTTGCCTGCCTGTAAACTCTCTCTTCTTTTAATTGATTACCCTCCTGGTAAAGAGATGCTGCTGTGGTGATATCATTTGGCATTGTGGAGTAGAAAGGCCGGCTTAGCAGTTTTCTTTTTGATGGATTAAACTGCAGATCCATACCCTCAACAACTACCTCATAGTCTGCTTTAGCACTCAATGTAACCGAAGTTTTATAGACATCCATCGGTTTGAATTTTTTATCTTCGGTAAAAATAACCTTACCCTCAGATTTAACAGTCACCTTTGCCGGTGCAAAAGAGAGGGAATTGATCCCTATCTGTAGTTTCCCGTCTTCAGATTTAACACTCAACACACCCATGGGTGAAACATCGGTAAGCCCGCCTATCTCCTTAACAGGGAACCATATTTCTTTCCACCAGTCAGTAAGGCCAGGAGTAAACGGAGTCTGTGATATCGGAGTTTTAAATGCAGAAGTGCCTCCATATTGATTGAACATTCGACCGGCCTGGAATTCCATGTACTGGCCATCGGAATCTGTCAGCAGATCTTCCCATATTTCGCCGCTCCTTGCTTGTGACCATAACCAGAGTTTATGCCCTGGCATATCATCATACAAGGACCAGTGACCAAAACCGAAGTCCGATTTATGATAATAACCTCCCATGAAATCATTATACTCGCCTACTATATGGGCAGACCTGTCAGATCCAAAAGCATTGTTGGTGTACATTGATAAATCACGTCCCTGCTTGTCTACTGGCCATGGACCAGCTTCGCCACTATGTTCAAGTTCGTTGTTCCCCGGGTATGAGAATTCAAGATCAGCAGTAACAACGGCTGCTGCTGTCATCCAGTTATAATACGTTTGAGGCAGCGGAGAAGGATTACTCCACATTGCTCTTGTTTCAAAATACGCTTTGTCTTTAGGGAGCCTGATCTCTACCCGCCACTGTGTACGTGAAGGAAGATCCATGTTTCCTACAATGCAACTGACACTTCCGTCGGCGTTTTCACGAGTTATATAATCAACCGGTGTTGATGTTGAAGGTGAATGCCCGATTATTCCAAAATTGAATTCAATCCCTCCTGATGTCCAGGGCCCTCGTAAGGAAATATTGCGGAACTTCATCACTTCATTGCGATAAATAAACTCTTTACCAGTGGATTTTTCAATTGCCCCCCAAACTTTTCCTCCAACTTCAGGGAGAACATAAACTTCGATATAATCGTTTTCGAGTTTAATTACTTTCCATTGTTGTTTTTGTCCTGTAAGGCTATAGCCATCGAAAGAATGATAAGGATAGATTCTTTTATTTTTTTCAGTCAGAAAGGGGATTGGATTCGGATCGCTGAATGGATAAGTAACAAGTTCCCTGAATTCCTGTGTGACGGTAGCCTTCTGAGCCATTAGCATTTGAGGCAATAGCAAAAATACAACCAGGAGGATCCTGTATATTTTGCGCATTACAATACCCATATTGTTAATCCTCCAATAGTTTTATAATTATTTCAGAAAATGTAAGATCCGAAGAATGCAGAAACTTAAACAGTGAATGCCTGTCAACTCCTTTGTGGATAGTGTGAGGAGAGGTAACGCTCAATCCGGCAACTAACGACGCAAACTGTTGTGCATCAAAAAGATGAAGTCCCAGCGCAAGGCCGCAGAGGATGCCTGCGAAAAATGCATCCCCGGCTCCGGCAGTACTGGTTGCCTCGGTTTTTATGGCAGGAAAAATGTTCATCTGGTTGCTATCCCAGCACCAGCTACCTTGCTTTCCTGCAGTAATCGAGACCATTATATTTTTATTTCGCATTTGTAATTTTTGAATTGCTGATTGCACGATGGATGTCATATTTGTTTCATCTATGAAACTTCCTGCAACAGCCGATGCTTCATCAATGTTGATGGAAATCAGATCAATATTTGTTATAATGCCGGCATCTAATGCATAGTTTATTTCCTCTGTGGTAAAGGAAGCTGCACAAAACAACCCATGCTGTTTCCCCAATTTCAGAAGCTTTTGCCTTGCCAAAAGCGGAACTTCAGGAGCCGCCATTATGATCCCTTTAGTTCCGAATTTTTCTATTTCTGTAACCGCAGTTTCAATATAGGCATCATCAACCTGTGAACTTGCTGAATTATCTGTGGTCAGATTGCCCCCGCTGCCATCCGGATAATAGAAGCAGAATGAAAACAAAGTTGACACATGTGGTACCTTTTCAACCCGGTTCATGACAAAACCTGTTTCGGTCATTTCGTTGTACAGGATTTGTCCGATATCATCATCCCCTATCTTGCCAACCGGTATCACAGAAAAGGAGGGACCCAACAAAACCTTAATATAATGTAATATGATATGTTGCTTACAATAATCTATGACATCAAGAAAATGACCGCTTCTGCTTTCCTCTCTTCTCAGTGTATGATCACCATTAAGTACAAAGAATTTTCCTGAGCCGATGCCTCCTGTTCCGATGATCCCGGTATAACGCAAGCTGCGTGGATCAAACTTTAATTCCTTTGCGATCACTGCAGATATCATTAAATAAGCTCCCAATCCGGGTTTTCGCTTATTGGATGTGTGGCAGTGTCAATAGTGGCAGTGAGTATCGCATCTGGATGCTCCTGGCAAAGTGTGATAGGGTATTCCGGAGTTAAAGGACCAAATAAGGCAACTCTGAGTGCAGTTTGCTTCCAGGCCCCTGTATCACTGAATAATCTCACTTTTTTGGCAGAGAGACATTCCTTAACCCCCAATGTAACTGACATGGGCGGAACAAACTGGTAGGCTGATCCAAATGTACGCTGTGCCAGTGCAATAATTGTGTCCAGATTGTTTTCCTGTATCCTTACCGTTGAATTCCGGACATCTTCAAGGGTAATATGACTGAAAGGATGCCGTCGTGCCTGATTGTAGGCTATATGTCCGTCCTGACCCCAGCCGCCATATGTAATGTCGATAGGTGCCTGTTCAATGTGCTTTTTTATCTCCTGAATGTTGCTTGCATTCAACCAGTTCCTGTTTTCGGATGGAACAGATAATTCTGATACAATAGGATTGTAAAAATGCTTTTCCATAAACCCCCGGAAGCTATATGGATGCTTTTTGGGTAACTCCAGTCCCTGCCAGTCAAGACATTCATCCATGTGAAAGACAACAAGGTTTTTCAAACTGACCTGCTCCCTGTTGACTAAATCGGTAAAATGTTTGTACCAGCACGCTGGACCACATGGAATGATAGCGCGGGTTTTTCCCCCTTTTGCATTATTCGCCTTTATTTCATCGGCCAGTTCCCTGGCCATAAGCATTCCCATTTCCTGAGAGTCCTTAACCAGTCGAAAGGGAACTTTCCGGGCTGGATTATTCTCCAGTTGATCGTATGGAATTTTACACCATGGATAAAGCGCGGCTGCTGTGATTGTGATGCTCATAAGTAAATGTGGTTATTCATTTGTAATAGTATAATCAAAACTGTAGTTTAATAATACCACGATTACCCTGCATATTGGTTCCCTTTACTAATATTTGGAGCATTCCCTGTTCAGGGATAAATGTAAAACTCTCCACAACTAGTCCATCATTAACGGAAATAACCATTTCGGGTTTACTGCATCGTATCTTGACGGTTTGCCTGCCATACATTTTCAGGGTTATGAGAATTTGGTTGTCCGTTTTGGTCAATCCGTAAACATTGTATGTTCCGTCATTGTAAACATGCAGAGGCATTAAAGCGGTACCTGTACGGTACTGTAATCTGAACTTTTTCTTTTCCAACGGAGGAAGGTATAAAAAGGCAAATCCCTCCTCTTCAAAATAGGCAGGGATCAGATTCCCGTTTATAGTGGCGTCCGTAACATGCTGGTTAGTATCTAGTTTCAACTTTAAAACCAGATTGCCCAGGATGTCATTCCGATAGGCATCATCGGGCATTTGTGTATTGTCGATTTCAACAGTTCCCAGCTTGGTTTCCATTATTCGGGCATATTTTCTGTAAAGCCATTGTGAATGCAACTGCTCCGTATTTTTCGCAAGGTATCGGTCGGAGAATCGCTGAATATGGCGATAATAATCGATAAATTTTGCTGTTACTTCAGGCTGTAAAATATCATCTGCAGCTAACCAGTTGGCCCAATGGCTTTCTATAATATCGGTACCCTGCATATCGACCGGTACTTTTGGCAATGAGTTTAGTTCATAATAATTATTACCATAATTCATGCGGTTGATTACATGGCAGCCATGATCAAATCCTCCTCCATTGACCTCCTGGGGAGGTGAAAGTTCGGGGATTTGCCCAAAATCGGTGTTAGCATATTTAACTCCTGCCTGTGAAAGCACTTTTCCAAGGCTGTAATCCCCGTCTGGATTCCAATAATAACCATAGGCACAGGCCACAAAGCTTTCAGGAAACGTATGTCCGTTCTGAAGCGTAAATCCGTATTGAGCCATAATTTCCCTGAAGCCTTGTATATGTTGCTTTAAAGTTTCCTCTGGCCAGGGTTCGTGGTCAATCAGATTATACCATTCTGCACGCCGCTGGATACCATCATCAGCCCAATACTCATGACCAGTGCCATGAAGTCCGAATTCCATATGAGAAGCGGCATTTAATACGTACTTCATAATGTCAAGCTGCTCGTTGCTTACGCGCCTGGAATTATCCCATTTTTCCCGCTGTTGTGTTGTCGTGGGATATTTTGCCAGCACATTTTCCCTATCCATCTCACATAAAACAAACAGGCATTGAATTCTTACACCGACTTTCCTGGCCACATCCACGATGTATTTGTAGTCATTCAGATCGAATGTTCTTTTAATACCCACCCTAAGAGGACCTGAGGGAACATTTTTGGAAAGATTGCTCCCTTCATTCCAGCCTAAATCGTCGATTGAAAAAGCAAATGCCCTGGGAAATACTATTTTATTCATATTGCTTACTATCAATGTGAATCAAATGTATTTAAATTTTTTATAGCAGGGTTCATAATGTGTCCTGCTTTTATGGTTTCAAAGAAAGCAACTTTCATAAAATTTGTATTTATTATCGTATTGTATAAATTTGGATAGAGAATTACCACTAAATAGCATGAAATGAGTAATCCTGGCTTTGAAAACACTTCATCAAGCATGATAAAACTATGAACCGAGCCCCGACGCATCGGGGCGAGTTACATCATACCATTAAAAAGAAATATTATTATGATGAAAACAAAAGTTATCTCTACAAAAGGATTATTGGTAATCTTTATTTTCTACGGCATTTCAGTATCTAACTTCCCTTTATCGGGCCAGAATGCTGATAACCTGTTACTGAAAAATTTCCGGCCGGTTTCTATTTACAAAATCCCAGTCACTCATGTGGACAAGGCGGCTTATCCGGTAATCGATGTCCATTCTCATGATTATGCCAAAACTGACGAGGAGATTGTACAATGGTTAAGAACTATGGATGCCTGTGGCATTGAGAAGTCAATTGTTTTGACCCAGACATCAGGTCCAAAATTCGATACTATCTATAATTTATATGCCAAATATGGCGATCGATTCGAAATTTGGTGTGGTTTTGATTACTCCGGTTATGACAAACCCGGCTATGGACCAGCCGCTGTGAAGGAACTGGAACGTTGTTATAAGATGGGAGCCAGGGGAGTCGGTGAAGAAGGTGATAAAGGTCTGGGTTTGTTTTTTAACGATCCTGTAAAAGCCTGGGGAATGCATATTGATGATCCCCGGATGAATCTTTTATTTAATAAATGTGCCCAATTGCATATGCCTGTAAGTATTCATGTTGCTGATCCTATCTGGATGTATGAAAAAATGGATTCTACCAATGATGGGCTCATGAATGCTCAGGAATGGCGCATTGATATGACAAAACCCGGAATCATCGGTTTTGATGCGCTTATTCAGACACTTGAAAATGCTGTTAAAAATAATCCGAAAACCACTTTCATCGCAGTCCATTTTGCCAATCTGAACCATGATATGGCAAAACTGGGGATTCTCCTCGATAAATATCCAAATCTGTATGCAGATATTTCAGCCCGGTATGCCGAGTCAGCAACCATTCCACGCTACATGAAGGCATTTTATGAAAAATATCAGGATAGACTTTTGTATGGAACAGATATGAGCTATCCTGCTTCCATGTACAGGATCACCTTCAGGGTACTCGAATCCAATGATGAACATTTTTATGAAATCGGCCTTTTCGGTTATCACTGGGCACTAAACGGTTTTGGACTGTCAAAGGAAATATTGAAAAAACTTTATCACGATAATGTTGTCAAAATATTAAAATAGGTTTGTATGATTATTTTCAGAACCATATCTTAAACAGCACTTTGTCAGGGAGTGGGTAATTAACCAGAAGAATTTAACCATGAATAAACGAGTCCTTGTTTTTTCGATTATAATGATAATTTCAGGCACTTACTCTGGCATGGTTGAAATAAATGCCCAGGATACACCTGATTTAATAGATGAACTTGATGTGATACATTCACAAGGAGCTGGAGGGAAAGACAATATCTGGATTCAATTCAGTGATGCTCACAACTCATTATATCATTTCCTTTCAGGACAGGCCTATCCTTTACTTGAAAAGCGGGTTAATGCAGTTTCCGGATTGCACTCACTGACTGATTGGCAAAAGAGGCAGGAATGGCTACGCACTACACTTAAAGATGTTGTTGGTCCTTTCCCCCAAAAAACTCCTTTAAATGCGAAGATTATCCGGACTATTGATAAAGATGATTTCAAGGTTGAACATATAGTTTATGAGTCCCAACCCGGATTTTATGTTACATCATCAATGTTTATACCTGATGGACTAAAGGGTAAGACTCCGGTAGTGATCTACTGCAGCGGTCATTCAGATAATGGATATCGGGCATACCAGACACAGATACTTAATCTTGTAAAAAAAGGTTTCATTGTGTTTGCATTTGATCCTGTTGACCAGGGAGAACGCCTTGAGTATTTTGATCCTCAAACCAATCAGCCAAAAGCCGGTGGTTCGGATTTGTGGCATTCGTACAGTGGTGCACAGGCATTGATCACTGGTAGTTCCCAGATTATGTATATGATGTGGGATGGAATCAGGGCAGTGGATTATGTGCTCACCAGAAGTGAGGTGGATCCCGCCAGAATAGGGATAACCGGACGTTCGGGTGGAGGAACACAATCTGCATGGATAGCTGCGCTGGATGAGCGTATATATGCTGCTGCTCCTGAAAGTTATATCACGAATTTCAGAGGATTATTTTGGGGCCCCGGACCTCAGGATGCTGAGCAGGAACCTATTAATGGTATAATACGAGGAATAGATCTTGCTGATCTCCTATTGATTAGAGCGCCAAAACCGGCTTTAATTATAGCTACCACCGGGGACTATTTCGGAATTCAGGGATTCAGGGAGAGCGCAAAAGAAGCGTCGCGTATATATAAAGCATATGGTAAAGAGGCTGATTTTGAAATAGCTGAAGATATTTTGCCGCGTCATGGGGCAACCCAGAAAAACAGGGAAGCAATGTATGCTTTTTTTCAGAAATTTTTGAAAAATCCCGGCATTTCGAATGAGGAGAATATTAGCCCATTAAGCGAGGAGGAAATGCAGGTAACCAAAACCGGACAGGTTTATACATCATTTGGAGGAGAAACTGTTTTTAGTTTAAATAATAAAGAGACAGAAAAACTGGTTGCTAAATTGCAATCCTCCCGAAACGACCTTCCAAAACATCTTTCAGGAGCATTGAATTCAGCCAAAATGTTATCAGGTTACCAGGAACCTTTATTATCTCATGAACCGGTATTTACCGGACGTATTCAAAGAGAAGGTTATATAATTGATAAGTATTTTGTAAAAGGTGAGGGAGATTATATTATTCCATACCTGTTGATGAAACCGGAAATGCCAAACAATAAAGCTTTAATCTATATTCATCCTTCAGGCAAGTCAGCCGAAGCTTCTGTCGGAGGCGAAATAGAATGGTTTGTCCAAAACGGTTTTACAGTGCTGGCTCCGGACATGATCGGAGTGGGTGAAATGGGTCCTGGTGATTTTCGTGGAGATTCATATATTGAAGGCATCTCTTATAATGTTTGGTTTGCTTCCATGCTTATCGGAAGAAGCATTGTCGGAATACGAGCCGGTGATGTTGTAAGGCTCACAAGGTTGTTGAAGAATACCGGTGGGATAAGTGAGGTTTATGGTTTTGCCAGGAGGGAAATGGGGCCTGCACTATTGCATGCTGCAGCTTTTGATTCGGCGATTACCCGGATAGCTCTTATAGAACCTTATTCCTCCTACCGATCCATTGCTATGAACCGTTTTTATGATCCCGGGTTTATACATAGCACTGTTCCCGGAGCTCTTAAAGCTTATGATCTTCCTGACCTTGCAGCCAGCCTGTCACCCAGAAAGCTTATGATAGCTGGCGTTACAGATGGTGATGGCAAAACCGCAGATACTGAAAATATCACTATAGATCTTGCCATAATCAAAATTGCTTATCAAAACAAAAAAGCAGACGGGCAACTGAATGTCGTAAATCCGAAACCTGCTGAAAAGGCTTATGATCTTTATCTGGATTGGATAAAATAATTTACTAAAAATGGTTTTTAGAGATGCTTTTATTAATATATGAAATGAAAATATTATGACTAAAAAAAGTGTTACAAGAAGAGATTTTATTGGTAAAGCAGCAGCCGGATTAGCCGGTGTAGCTATTTCATCAAGAGGTCCATCAATGCGTGCGGCTTCCTACAAGAGAATTATTGGTTCGAACGATCGGATCAATATTGGATTTCTTGGCTGTGGCTCACGAAGCAGCGGGCATCAAAATATGGTAAAAACATCTGAAAAGGAGAAAAATCTGGCTGTGGTTGCAGTTTGCGATATTTGGAAAAACAATAGAGAAAAAGCAGCAGCAAACTGTAAAAAATTGTTCGGTACAGATGTAAAACAATTTAAATATTCCGAAGAGATGCTGAAAATGCCGGAACTTGATGCCGTAATGATCGGTACCGGAGATTTTCAACATGCAAAGATCTTAGCGGAAATTGTTAAAGCAGGTAAGGATTGTTATTGTGAAAAACCTATGGCAATTGATGTGGAAGAAGCTAAACTGGCAAGAAGTGCCGTTCTTGCCTCCACACAGGTTGTACAAATTGGGTCACAATGGGTGAGCGACCCGATGCAGAAGAAGGTACGGGAAATCGTTCGTTCCGGGAAATTGGGTCAGATTACAAAAATAGAACAGGTATGGAATGATAATGGTCCCCGCTGGCATGTTCCGAATGATCCGGATGTAGCTGCAATCAGGGAAGAGGATACTGACTGGAACAGGTGGCTGTCAGGTAAACCTTATGTCCCGTTTGATCCATGGAAATATTTTGAATTCAGGATATTCCGTGATTACTCCGGGGGAATTACTTCACAATGGATGAGCCATGCTGCAGGATTGGTTCATTTTTATACAGATACCGCTATCCCTGATTCTATGGTAGCAAATGGAGGAATTTTTGGTTGGCCTGATATCCGGCAGAATCCTGACACATTCCAGGCACTTGCAACATATGACAATGCAAGGTTTTTATATTCCTACACTTCAAACTATGCAAGCATGTTTGGTGATTACACTTGTATTCGCGGAAAAGAAGGAACTTTATTTGCCCATGGAGGAGAAGGGAGTGCCCGCTGGTTTTTCATTCCCGAGCACCAGAATCTTCCAGGTGGATTTGATTTTTATGAAGGGATGAAAGAGACAATAAAAAGCGGGAAAGCAGAAATCGTAACCACAGAAGATTATGGTATGAAACTTGGCCCGGTTAATCTGAACGATGACAGCAAGTATCACCTCGACAACTGGGTTGATTGCATGAGGAACAGAAATAATGTACCAAATGGGAATATTCATACCGGGTTCTGGCATTCGATAGCCACCATAATGGCTACACGTGCGTACAGGGAAGGTAAAAAACTATATTGGGATAACTCTAAAGAAGAGATTGTGGATCATCCTGTGATCGGATAAAACATATGAATGAAATAAAAAAGAAAATCGGCCATTATCGCTACAGGATTCTTGCATTGGTGTTTATGGCCACAACTATTAACTATTTCGATCGAAGTATTGTTGGTGTAATGGCACCTACCCTGCAAACACTTTTCAACTGGACAAACAAAGACTATGCAGCAATCATGGTCTCTTTTAAAATTGCTTATGGGATAGGATTACTGTTCATGGGCGGTATTATTGACAGGCTTGGTACTAAAATAGGATATACTATTTCAATAGCGATATGGAGTATTTTCGGTATGTTGCACGCAGCAATAAGACCGGCGTTTAGTTTAATTGGTTTTATTGTTGCGCGTTTCGGACTGGGAATTGGCGAGTCTGGAAATTTTCCTTCTGCAATTAAAACAGTTGCTGAGTGGTTCCCAAAAAAGGATCGGGCTTTTGCTACGGGCATTTTTGATGCATCAACCAGTGTTGGAGCAATTTTAGCCCCGTTTATTGTTGGAGCTATAGTATCCATTGAAGGAGATAACTGGCAAATACCATTTCTTTTTACAGGAGTGCTTAGTTCTATATGGGTAGTCCTATGGTGGAGAAACTATAACAAACCTGAACTTCATCCAAAATTATCGAAAGAAGAGTTAACTTTTATTAATAGCGATTCGGAAGAAGAGACAAAAGAAAAAATTCCATGGTTAAAGCTATTCCCCAAGAGAGAGACCTGGGCATTTGCTTTGACTACTTTGACTGATGGTGTCTGGTGGTTTTACCTTTTCTGGGGCGCAAAATTCCTCTTCGAACAATTTGGCGTGGACATTAAGAACATAGGACTTCCTTTCCTCATTATTTTCATTATGGCTGATGCCGGAAGCCTGTTGGGAGGATTAGCCTCGGGTGCTTTAATAAAAAAAGACTGGTCAATAAATAAGGCAAGGAAAATTACAATGCTGGTTAATGCAATTATTATTTTACCTGTTGCCTTTGTACCTGTTGTTGCAAGCAAATGGCTCGCAGTCTTTTTAATTGGTTTTGCAGCTGCAGGACATCAGTCGTGGTCAATTAATGGTTATACTTTGGTTTCTGATGTGTTCCCGAAAAAAGCAACTGCTTCTGTTACAGGAATCGGGAAAATGGTCGGAGTAGCAATAGCAATAATTGCTGATATTGCCTTGGGCGCTGTACTGGATACCGCCGGTAATTCGGGATATTTCTGGGCATTCATGATAGCAGGTTTTTCTTATATATGTATATTGGGATTCGTACACCTTCTGATGCCAAAAATGACTCCACTCGACGATAATTTGAATTATATCACAAAATAATCTATTCTAAATATAAAGGAAAACATAAAAATAATTACAAATTTTAACCGCTTCCAGATTAGTTAATAATAGAATAATATAGCCAATCTTGCTAACCAGAATGATATGAAATCAAGACTTTTGTTTTTGTCAATCTTTGCAATAAGCTTTGCAGTTGGATGTAATCGAAGTGGTATTAAATTGAATACCCCAACACCTCCGTTTATCATTGATTCACATGTCCATTATGAAGCCTCCGATACCTGGGAAAAATCCTTTCTGGAAATCTATACTCGTTATAATGCAATGGCCTGTCTTCTTATGTCGATGAAAGACCTTGACCGGGGAATACAGTTCGCTGAAGCCCATCCGGACAGGGTAATCCCCTATGCTGCGATTGAAATAGACAGTCCTGCAGTGATCAGAGATATTAAAAAGGCAAAGTCTATGGGATTCAAAGGATTGGGGGAGTTGTTTGCAACAAATCAGTGGAATTACGATGATCCTAAATACGATTCAATATGGATTATGGCGGAGGAACTTGGCATGCCTGTAGCACCCCATACCGGAATTCTATCCAATGGTTTGATGGCACGAATGCGTCCCGGTTATCTTGCTACAATAGCATCAAAATATCCTAAACTTGTTATCCATGCAGCTCATTTCGGAAATCCCTGGTATGAGGAAGCAGGTGAAGCAACCCGCCGGAATGCAAACCTCTATTTTGATCTGTCCGGTTCATCTCTTATAAAAAAAGATAATGATCCGGCTTTCTGGTTGCAATTCCTCTGGTGGACACCATACCTTGGAAAATCCCATATGCCAAAGGATGCAGTACCTGCCTTTGAGAAAATTGTCTTCGCTTCCGATGAGGGTCCGGAAGAACTTGAGGCTAATATCATAAGATTCAACAAGATGCTCGATGCCTGCGGCGTTTCAGAGGAGACAAGGGCCAAATGCTATGGTCTTACAATTGCCAGAATTCACGGAATTCAGCTTAGTACATCCAGGTGATAAGAATGGCACTAAAGGTTTATCCCGTGGTGTAAAATTCTCAGGATAGAATAAATTTCTTGCTTATACGATTCTATTTTAATCATTTTTGTTAATCTGATGTTGTCTTTTGTACCTTTACTTTTGTCTTTGTACTTTTATCTTTTGTCTTGTACTTATGGATGTTATTTCTTTGACAAGGAAACTGTTGTCTTTTAATACTGTAAATCCACCAGGCAATGAGGGGAAAATTGCAAAATTTGTTGGAGGTATACTTGCCGGGCATGGCTTTAAAATCGAATATCCGGTTTTCGAAGACAACCGCTTACATCTTATAGCAGAAAAAGGATTATCTTCAAAAAGACCACCAATAGTTCTTTCCGGTCACTTTGATACTGTTCCGCTTGGGGGGAAAATTTGGAGTTTCGATCCTTTTACCGGAGAGGTAAATGATGGCAAGATTTTAGGTCGGGGTTCAAGTGATATGAAAGGGGGGCTAGCTGCAATGATTTTAGCTTCGATCGAAGCATTTATTGAAACTCCTCCGGCTGGAGGAATAAGGCTCATTTTTTCTGCAGGAGAAGAACTGGGCTGTCAGGGAGTTTCAAAGCTTATCAAAGAGAAGAGAGAGCTTGGCGAAGCCAGTGCTATAATTGTTGGTGAACCTACTGCAAACCTGCCTGTTACCGGTCACAAAGGCGCTCTCTATTTAAAGGCTATCACCTCCGGCAAAACTGCTCATTCATCGATGCCTGAATTAGGAGTTAATGCTATTTATAAAGCCGCCAGATCAATTGTGAAAATAATAGATTTTAATTTTGAGGCTCAGCCAGATTCGTTACTTGGTTATCCGACATTAAATGTTGGCACGATAAGTGGCGGTATGAATATTAATTCAATACCTGATCACACCGAATTTACTATAGATATCAGAACAACTACAAAGGTTGACCATAGTAAGATACTTAATAGACTTACGAGAAAAATTGGCGATGAGACAGCGATTGAAACACTGGTTGATCTTAAACCGATTTTCACTTCAGAAAATGATCCATTTGTTCAAATAGTGTATGATGTATGCGAAGTTGAAAGAAATAGGAATGGATTTCCAAAGGCACTTCCTTATCTGACTGACGGATCGGTATTGCAAAAATTTTACAATGATGCACCTACTGTAATTCTTGGTCCGGGTCAACCTGAGATGGCCCACCAAATTGATGAGTTTTGCTATCTTGACAAACTGGCCCAGGCTGTAAATATTTATAAGAATATTATCCTGAAATGGAGGTAAATAAATGACCGAATATCCTGATAAAATACATAATGAAGACCAACTGGAAGAGCTTTTATCAAGACCTAAGCCTGAGCTTGTGGAAATGTTTTTGCGAGTAGAAGGCGATATAATGTTTTTAGGTATCAGCGGTAAAATTGGCCCTTCTCTTGCAAAAATGACAAGAAGAGCTTATGAGAAAACGGAGGTAAAAAAACGTATTTTGGGAGTTGCTCTTCAAATAGATCCTGAACAACAGAAATGTTTTGGTGAAATGGGAATTGAAACCATTCAGGGTGATCTCCTGGATATTAACTTTATTGAAAGTCTTCCGGCTTTCAGGAATATCTTCTTTCTGGCCGGGATGAAATTCGGTTCTGTTGACAACCTTCCTTTGACATGGGCTGTCAACTCATATTTACCTGCTCTTGTTGCTGAACATTTCAGGGATTCAAAAATTGTCGCCTTTTCGACAGGGTGTGTATATCCTTTCGTACACGTCAGTTCAGGAGGATCGATTGAGACCGATTTGCCGGTTGCAACTGGGGAATATGCCCAATCATGTCTGGGAAGAGAGAGAATGTTTGAATACGGAAGTAATAAATATAATACAGAAGTAATCTTGATACGCCTGAATTATTCTGTTGAAATGCGTTATGGAGTATTAATTGATATCGCAATCAAAGTTAAAAACGACCAGCCTGTTGATTTGACCATGGGTTATTTCAATGTGATCTGGCAAGGTGATATGAATGATTTTATTCTTCGTTCGCTTGAATATGCTCAAAGCCCTCCAAAAACACTTAACATTACAGGTCCTGAGATTCTATCAGTGAGGGAAGTGGCATTGGAATTCGGCAAATTATTTGGGGTAAAACCGCGATTTATCAACACAGAGGCCGAAACAGCTCTTCTGAGCAATTCAGCGGAAGCATTTAAACTGTTTGGCAGGCCAAAGGTACTTGTAAGCCGGGTAATAAAATGGACAGCCGAATGGCTGAACGATGGCGGGAAGCTGCTGGGAAAGCCTACACATTTTGAAGTCAGGAATGGTTCATTTTGACAATCAATCAGGAAATGGATGGAATAATTCCCAAAAATGTTAGGACTACTTTAAATAGCGGAGTAGTTATTCCTGCATTACCTCTTGCGTTAAACATTAGACGCCAACTTGATGAACGCCGGCAGAGAGCGCTGATAAGATATTATTTAGATGCCGGTGCTGGAGGAATTGCTGTGGCAGTCCACACAACTCAGTTTGCAATACGACTTCCAGAAATCAACCTCTATTCGCCTCTTTTGAAAATTGCCAGGGAAGAGTTCGATAGATTTACCGCTGAATCAAATAAGCCGGTTATCCGGATTGCAGGTGTCATTGGGAAAACAAGACAAGCTCTAAAGGAGGCTCAACTGGCTGCAAAACACGGATTTCATGCCGTCTTGCTGAGTCTGGGTGCATTCAGTGATTCTCAAAACAATATAATTATCAGGCACTGCAAGACAGTTGCAGAAATAATGCCGGTGATTGGTTTTTATCTGCAGCCTGCTGTCGGAGGAAGAAAACTGGATATCGATTTCTGGCGCGAATTTGCTCAGATACAAAATGTAATCGCTGTAAAAATAGCGCCATTTAACAGGTACCAGACACTCGATGTTGTGAGAGGCGTGGTTGAATCAGGCAGAGCGGATGATATTGCCTTATATACCGGTAATGACGATAACATCCTTGTTGATCTTCTGACTGAATACAAAATTCCGGTTGGTACAAAGATTAAAAGTAAACGTATTGTTGGCGGACTGCTTGGTCACTGGGCGGTTTGGACACACTCAGCTGTCGGGCTTTTAAACGCCGTTCACAATGGTGAATTTGACACTGATGTTCAGCGATCTCTAATCCTTGCAAACCAGATCACAGATTGTAATTCAGCATTCTTTGACGCATCCAATAATTATAAAGGTTGCATTGTAGGGATGCATGAGGTTTTGCGTCGGCAGGGACTATTTCAAGGCCTCTGGACCCTTGACAGGCAAGAAAGACTTTCTCCCGGACAGAAAAAAGAAATAGACAGAGTATATATCGCTTATCCCGAACTCAACGATGATGCATTTATCGCAGAGAATCTTGAAAGGTGGCTTTCATAAATCTTAAATGGATTTAATTATGCCGGACAATTTCGCTTTTAAGATTAGGCCTATGATAACTAATGATCTTAATCAGTCTATTAGTTTATCAAATTCCGAAGGATGGAATCAAACAGAAAAAGATTGGAAATTGTTACTTGAGAATCCTATTAATATTTGTATTGTAGCTGAATATAATAACAAAGTTATTGGAACAGCAACTGCTTTGAATCATTCAAATAAAATTGCCTGGATAGGAATGGTGCTGGTTGATAAATCCTTTAGAGGACGGGGTGTCGGAAAAATGCTACTTACAAATATAATTGGGGCACTGAAAAATGTTGATTCAATAAAACTTGATGCTACACCTGTAGGGTTACCTTTATATCAGAAACTCGGTTTTATTGAAGAAAATAAAATATATAGGATGATAAATCCTTCATTACAAAGTTTTGAGAAACAGGCATTAAATTATGAACCGATAAATATTGACCACGAAAGCTTTTCAGATGTGCTTAAACTTGATAAGAGGATATTTGGAACTGCCAGGACTTATCTCCTGCAGACTTTGCTTCGTAATTATCCGGGGAAAGCATATCTGATAAAAAGAAATAAGAAGTTAGATGGTTATATGTTTGGAAGAGACGGTGTTAGATTTAACTATATCGGACCTGTTTTTGCTTTTTCACACGATTCAGCCAGAATTCTTATATCAAAAGCTTTAGAATCACTAAATAATCAGCCGGTTGCCCTGGATATACTCCAGGACAAAGATGGATTAATTAAATGGCTGGAGATGTTAGGTTTCGTAAAACAACGGCACTTCATAAGAATGAATTTTAAAAGCAATTCTTACTGTGGTATAATTAAATATCAATACCTTATCAGCGGACCAGAATTTGGGTAGATTACTCTTTTGATTTTCCGGTTTTCGGCAGAAATGAGACTATTAAAGTACCTACAAGCAGTTTGCCCAATGCATTTCCCGAAGTAACTACAGTCCTCGACCATCCAAATTCTTTTGTCATAAAATCAAAAAAGAAGGGTAATCCATAATAGGCAAATCCGACCAGAGCAAAGAGTGATAAAAATGCAGTTGCCACAATATAAGTTTGTCAACTTCTGGAGGAAGATTCTTTATAGAGCTGCCTGGTAGAACTTGGCATATTATAATAAATTATTATGAGTTTGATATAAAGTTAAAAGACAAACCTATTGATTGATTAAAATATTTCAAAGTTAAGTGAATGTTTTTTGGCAGATAAAAGTTAGTATAGTTTCAAAGTGTTTTTACAGTTCGTACTTTAGATGGAAACGGATCTTTTCCAGATTTCCAGATTTATCATTTCCGATTTTTTTCTTAAACCAGCCTTTAAGAAAAGGATGCGTTATGTACAACCGGTGATAGTTACCTTCTTGCGGAAGGTTTCCATTGAATGTGGGATGCTTGATTTTTTCACACCTTTTATTTCGTTTAGGTAAATAGTTACTAATAAATACGAAATAAAAGTAATATATTACACTTTGGGGCAAAGAAATTACTTGTTTATAACTATTATAAGTAACGCAATCCCTGATAGTACAATAATATAAGCAAATAAATACTTTTGATAATCGATAAAAGAGCAAGTAATTACACTACGCCACCGACCTCTATTACAAATCTGATTGTGTTGATTATCAATGTAATCAGATTTTTTTATGTCCTATTTTCCCCATATTTTCCCCACGAAGATCAAAACTCATCAAAACATGAGTTTATTTTGAATGATCATTTTCAAATTCCTTCGTAGAACAATCCCGCAAAAAATGAAGGTATTGAACCGTATAGTTTTCCGGGTAATGTTGGAACTAAAAGGAAAAGGATAAAACTTATAATAGAAAAAAATGAAGTCCTTAATCCAGCAAGTACAACAAGGTTGTAGAGTAAATCTTTATTGAATATCTTAAACTTTATCCTTTCCTGAAATGCAATTTTAGTATCATTATCTTCATTGATTTTTTTTCTTTCAGCATTTAACTGTTTTGTAACTCCATTATACCATAAGAATAGGGTGATAAATGAAATTAATTGCTAATAATGAATGTACAAACCAAAATGGGAGAGGAAGAGTACTTTTGGCTTTTTCCACAAATAGCTAAATTACACCAGCGAAAAGCCAAAGTCAATTTTATTTTAACACACAAATTCTTGTTCAAAGTTCGGCCACACAAATATCAAAGTCTACCACTTTTGCTATATAAAATAATAATTTGGTTACATTTTCATGGAGAATTAGCCTCAAAGGGGGGAATTGGCTAGTGTTGTGATTATATAATAAGTA
>Ga0299912_10001116_pt1 | contig 21763 bp, 21 predicted proteins | sample RVTome_2_FD_207667 | JGI IMG/M metagenome (GOLD analysis project Ga0299912, IMG submission 207667) | Soil microbial communities from uranium-contaminated site in the Upper Colorado River Basin, Wyoming, United States - RVT95D214 (version 2) ... | reverse complement strand
GAGACGCCCGGCGCGTCTGTCAACGGATGGCGGGCAATATGGTTGCCTTTTTTTGCCGATTAAGTCCTATATGTTGATCTAAATTTTAAAAGAATCAATTTTACGCAATTGTCACTTGACTCCAAAAGGTCGGCAAGAGAAACTCAAATTATCAAAAAAGGGGCCGCAAGTGCCCCTAAAAAAAGGCCTTTTTCGTTTCGTTTACGTAATGAATTGCGAAAAACGGTTAAAACGATGAGTTTTTGTGCCTAGGAAGGTCGCCGGTGAATTTGGCGTCACACGTTTGGCGATAACGCGAATGGATGGGCGTCGGTTCGCATGGAGAGCAGCATTTCATAAGAGCTGTTTTCCTTAAAGAGGAGACCCAAAGACATGAACCCTTCACAATTTGACAACATCCGTGTTGTTCTGGCTGAGCCGAAGACGGATCTTCGCAAAACCTTAAAGCAGTGTCTTCAGGACCATGGCTTTCGCAGTGTTTTGGATACCGGCAATCTTTCGCAGGTGGCCAATGCGGTTCATGAAGGCAATGTCGATCTGTTGATCGCCGATACTTCCCTTCCCGAAGGGGACTTCAACAGTTATGTTTCGGAATTGCGTCATGGCAAACACGGCTATAATCCGTTTTTGGTGACGATTACGCTGGTCAGCAATCCCAGCCGCACCTCTGTGCAAACGGCTATCGATTCCGGCACCGATCATGTTCTCGCCAAGCCGTTTCAACCCGAGGCCATGATTAGCCATGTGTTGGAACTTACCCATGGGCGCAAGCGTTTCGTGGTGACCACCGATTATATCGGGCCGGATCGCCGTTCCGGGCGTCGTCCGGGGGCGATGGAAATTCCGCAAGTCGACGTTCCCAACGCGTTGCGCCAACGCATGACCGGGCAGATGAGTGAAGGCGTATTGCGCCGTCATGTGGACGCGGCCAAAGGCCGCATCAACGAACAAAAGGTGGTCCGTCACGCCTTCCAAATCGGTTGGTTGCTGGAACGCTTGCTGCCGGAAATTCACTCGGTGAATAAATCCGATGAGTTTAGGGCGCACATCAATCGCCTTGGCATGGTTGCCGAAGATATGTCTCGACGGATTAAATCGACTCGCTACGCACACATTGCATCAATGTGCATGACGCTGAAGAGCATGGTTGAAGCAGCGGCGAAGGATTTTGACGAACACGATGTTCGCATGTTGCAAAAGATCGCCGAATTGATTGCTGCGGCGTTCGATCCGGAGCGTGAAGAACAAGGCGCCGAATATATCCGCAACCCAAATCTCCGTTCTGTGGTGACCGAAGAGGCTGCGCGATTTCCAGCAGCAGCCATTGCCTAAGGACGATCTGGATCAAATGTTTGAAGAGGTGCTTAACCCAAGACTGGGATAGTCCAAGGGTAAACCGTGAGTTAGGGGCCGGACCCTAGAAGTTCATGGTAATTTGGGCGCTGCCGTAGTGGTCGGCTTTGTCTTGGGTTTTGAATTCACGGGTGCGATTGACGATATTGATGCTGGCGCGCATCGCTTTGATCCGCCACGTATCGGGCAAAGGAACGTGGACCGTAAAGCCCGTGCGGACTTCGATGACGAACGGGTTTTTGTCGACGCTGGGGCTATCTTGAAAGGTGTTGCCGTCTAAGAATATGTCTCGCGCTACGGCGCGGGTTTCGGCGCCGATAAAAACCGAATAGGTGAGTTTGTTCGGCCGCTTGTGCGGCAATGCGAAGGTTCCGAAAATGGGGCCGAAGTCTTCCGCCAAATTTTCGCCCAATCGCGCGGTTGCTCCGACTCCTGCGCCGGTACGCACGTTGCCCAGTTGGGCGGTGCCATGGCCGATGAAGTCCGTTTGTAGCCAATCCGACCCATAGACCGAGCGGGCATTCGATCGCACCTTGTAGGTGCGGGTTGCCAACAAACCCACTTCATCGTCAATTTGACTGCGCCAGCCGTGCGATAAGGGCGAGTTGATCAAACGGTGAAAGGCGTTTTGCGTGTGTCCCGCGCGAGACGAGGGGCCGACGACGCCGATGTCGAGTTCCATCGTGTCTTGGGTATCTAAATAATCATTTAGTACGGTTAGTCCGACATACGTCCATCCCGCATAAGGGCGGTCCAGCGGATCGGGGGTATAAGTCTCGACATCTTCTGGCGTGTACATGTCTTGGCCAAGGGTCCACCCGGCGCGCAGCGCGCTATGATCTGTAAAGCCGAAAATATCGGCCAACGTCTCGCCGCTGTCTTTTATCCAGCCGACAGGTGTGTTCGCGGTATAGGCGATGCGCATGCCATTGGTGTAGTGGCGATCGGTATTGACGACTTTGTCGTTATCCCATTGGATCAGCAGCGCGCCGTTGTTTTCGTCAGCGCGTGATGATGCGCTCACAACCGAGGCGCAAAGGGCCAGTGCCGAAAAAAATATGATGGGAAGGCGAAGCATGGGGTGAGACAAACGCTGTTGTTTCTATAAGATTCTCAGCATACGCCAATTGGCCTTTGGGATCATTACATATTCATACAGGCATTGGACGGTGTACACGGGGTCGGCGCAGGGTATTGTAACGCCGTGGCTCTTGTGCCTGATGGCGCGATGTGCTTTATGAAAAATGTGGGAAATTCGGATAAAATCGCCATAAATTAAGGACATAGGGAAACACCGACATGACCGTCAGGAGGGGATTAACCGCAGTGCTGATCGTCGGCGCGGTTGCCGTGGTGGGCTTTGCGGCTCCGACTTTGGCCAAAGACGACGATCCGCTCGTTGCTGAGGTCGATGGGCACGACATTTATTTGTCCGACGTGGAAAGCGCGCGCGGATTGCTGCCGCCCCATCTGCAAAGCCAGCCGCTGGAGACGATTTATCCGATTTTGGTGAACTCGCTGATTAATGCCTATCTGGCGGCGGAAGAAGCGCGCGATATGGGATTGCATAGGAAGCCCGAATACAAAAAACGTATCGAACGTATCGGCGAGCAGATTCTTGAACGCATGCTGCTGAGCCAAGTAATCGAAGCGCAAATCACCGACGAGCAGGTGCAAAAACGCTATGATGAGCTGCGTGTACAGGCCGAGACTTCCTATGAACTGCACGCCCGGCACATTTTGCTGGGAACCGAACACGCGGCTAACTTGATGCTGGAAAAATTACATAACGGAGAAGATTTTGCCGTTCTGGCTAAGACGCATTCCCTTGATCCCAGCGCATCTGCGGGCGGTGATCTGGGTTGGTTTGGGCCGGGTGATATGGTGATCGCCTTTGAAGATGCGGCGATGGCTCTTGCCCCCGGTGAATATTCCCAAGTCCCTGTGCAGACCAAGTATGGCTGGCACATCATCAAGGTTGAAGAGCGACGGGATTTGGTCATCCCCAGTTTTGACGAAGCACGCACGGCGATCGTCAATGAATTGGCGGCCACCGCAGGCCGGACGTTGATGGAGCAATTGCGCGAAGATGCGGACGTGACGCAAATGGATTGGCTTGAGTTGAAGCAAAAGCTGCAAACAGAACCGCAATAGGCTTAGAGGTTGGGTTGAGATCATGGGAAAATATGAAAAATCGCCGTTGGCGCCGGAACGCTTTCCCACTTTAGGCGGGATCGCGGGCGTAAAATTTTCCACCGTTCAGGCGGGCATTAAATACAAAGGCCGCACCGATTTGATGCTGGCCGAATTTGCTCCCGGCACGACGGTCGCCGGGGTGTTCACCAAATCGTTGACCGCGTCTGCGCCGGTATTGAAGTGCCGCGAGCATTTAGCGGGCGGTTCGGCTCGCGCGCTGGTGGTGAATTCCGGCAATTCCAATGCCTTCACCGGGCAGCGCGGCGAGGAATCGGTGGACCACATTTTAAATGCCGCCGCCGATGCCGTGGGCTGCGATGTGAGTGAGGTCTTTTCCGCCTCAACCGGCGTGATCGGCGAACCGCTGCCCCATGATATCGTCACTGCGGCGCTTCCGGGGCTAAAGGCACAATTGGGCAGCGCCGATTGGGAAGCGGCGGCGAACGCCATTATGACCACCGACACATATCCGAAGGGCTCAACGCGCACGGTGGAAATCGGCGGCGTTACGGTGACGATCAACGGCATGGCCAAGGGTTCGGGCATGATCGCTCCCGATATGGCGACCATGCTGAGTTTCGTCGCCACCGACGCGGCCATTCCCTCTGCGGTGCTTCAAGCTCTATTGGCGGACGGTACGGAAAAGTCCTTCAACGCCATCACGGTGGATAGCGATACCTCGACCAGCGATACCTTGATGGTGTTCGCCACCGGTCAGGCGGGCAACCCGCAACCGACCAGCCCCACCGATCCGTTGGTGGCGGATTTCAAGCGTGCGCTTGACGATTTGTTGATGGACCTAGCGCATCAGGTGGTGCGCGATGGCGAAGGTGCAACCAAATTCGTTGAAATTACCGTTACCGGGGCGGATGGCGACCGCGCCGCCAAACGCATCGCGCTGTCCATCGCCAATTCGCCTTTGGTCAAGACCGCCATCGCAGGCGAGGACGCCAACTGGGGCCGCATCGTTATGGCGGTGGGTAAAGCGGGAGAAAAAGCCGACCGCGACAAGCTGGGCATCACGATCGGCGGCGTTCAGGTGACTGATTGCGGCATGCGCGTCGAAGGCTATGACGAAGGCCCCATCGCGGCGCACATGAAAGGTCAGAACATCATCATCAATGTTGATGTCGGTGTCGGCATCGGCCAAGCCACGGTGTGGACCTGCGATTTGACGCACGGGTACATCGCCATCAATGCGGATTACAGGTCGTAAGGCATGGCGGAAGCGGGCTGCATGTCAGCGCTTGGGGCGGTGAATATCACGGTCATTGAAGCGCCGCGTCTGCGTCTGCGCCGCTTAACGGATGACGATATTCCGGCATTGGTGTCCGGTTGCGGCGCGTGGGAAGTGGCGCGTTATACCGCGCTCATTCCCCATCCCTATAGCGAAAGCGATGCGCAGGAATTTTTAAGTGGCGCGAAGATGGACCGAAATGCCAACACCCGCCATGTGTTCGGTTTGGAAACCCGCATCGGCGGCGATCTAATTGGCTGCATCGAAGTCAACATGGGCTACGGTGGCGATACGTTCGGTTACTGGATCGGCGTCGAACATTGGGGTCAGGGCTTCGCCACCGAGGCGGCGTTGGCCATGTGCCGATTTGCGTTTCAGAACGCGGATAAAGAAGAACTCTGCGCTGCCGTGCATCCGGATAACTTGGCCTCCGCACGGGTGCTGGAAAAGGCCGGTTTTGTTTATGACCGCATGGAGTCCAAGCTACCCGGTCGTTGCGCGTCGGTCGAAGCGCGCATCTACCGCCTGACCGCTGAGGATTGGTTTAAACGCGAGGCGGCTAAGCCCAAATTGCTGGTCAGCGCCGTGGCGCTGGTGGATGCCGACGGGCGGGTGCTGATGGCGCAGCGGCCCGCAGGTAAACCCTTGGCGGGTTTGTGGGAATTTCCCGGCGGCAAAGTGCATGACGATGAGACTCCCGAAGCGGCCTTGGTGCGCGAACTGCAAGAAGAATTGGGCATCGACATTTCGCAAAGCTGCCTAGCTCCGCTGACGTTTGCCAGCCATGCGTATGAGCACTTTCACCTGATTATGCCGCTCTATGTGTGTCGTGTGTGGCAGGGCCAGGTGACGGCGCGCGAGGGCCAAGCGCTCAAATGGCTGCCGCCCAATCGCTTGAATACGCTGCCCATGCCGCCCGCCGACATTCCGCTGGTGGCGATGCTGATGGACGTTCTTTGAGGGAACGCTTAACATTCGTCTTATGAGCGACAAAATCTACACCGCCTGCGTTTTGGTCATCGGTAACGAGGTGCTCTCGGGCCGCACCCAGGATGCCAACATCAATCACTTGGCCAAAGAGCTGACGGCGCTCGGCGTTCGTCTGATGGAGTGCCGCATCATTCCCGATATTGAGGGCGAAATCGTTGCAGCGGTGAATCATTGCCGCGCCAAGTACGATTATGTGTTTACCACCGGCGGCATCGGCTCCACCCATGACGACATTACGGCCAAGTCCATCGCCAAGGCGTTTGGGCTGGAATTTTGCATGCACCCGGTGGCTGAACCCATGCTGCTCAACCATTACGGCGAACGCGCTAATCCTGCGCGTATGCGCATGGCGATGACGCCCAAGGGCGCGGAATTGATCGACAATCCGGTGAGCCGCGCGCCGGGATTTAAGGTCGAAAACGTCTATGTTATGGCGGGCGTTCCGTTGATCGCGCGCGCCATGTTCGACGGCATCAAGGCATCGTTGAAGGGCGGCAAGGTTTTGGCCTCGCGCACCATCTCCACCACCGATTTGTCGGAAGGCATGCTGGCCGACGAACTCAGCGCTATACAAGACAAATACCCCGGCGCGGACATCGGTTCTTATCCGTTTTTGAAGCTGGGTGGGTTCGGCGTCAATTTGGTGGTGCGCGGTGACGATCAAGCCTTGATTGACGCCGCCTGCGCCGATTTGATCGCCATGGTGACGGCCTTAGGCGGCCACGCCATTGACGGCGACACCAAAGGCGAAGTGCCGAAATAACGCAGATTTAGCGTTTACTGACGAACGCGCTGATGTCTACGCGCTCTTGCCAGCCGTAACGTACCAGTTCCGGGTCCAGGTGTTCTTCTTGCGGATAACCAATACATAGATACGCCACCAGCGCCCAGTGATGGGGAATGTCCAAAATGCGGTCGATTTGGGCGGGCTCAAGGATTGATACCCAGCCCACCCCCACGCCGCGTGCGCGCGCCGCCAGCCACAGGGTATGCACCGCCATGACGACTGAATAGTGGAGCGTTTCGGGCATGGTGCGTTTGCCCAGGCCGTGGCCCAGTTGCGTCGCTAAGTCGCAATAGACCGCCAGTTGCACCGGAGCTTGATCCATGCCCGACAGTTTCAATTGGGCGTAAAGCTTGGCCTGCTCGCCTTCATAGTCGTTCAGCGCCTGGGCGTTGCAGACGGTGAAGTGCTCGCGCACGGCATAGCGTTTTTCAGCGTTTTCAATGAACACGAACCGCCAAGGCTGGCTGTTGCCCACCGATGGCGCCAGCGCGGCCAGGGTCAGCAGATCGTCCATTAGTCCGTCCGGCAGCGGATCGGTCTTAAAACGCCGCACGTCGCGCCGCCAGCGCACCAAGGCGTCCAGTTCGGCCTGAAAGTCGGGGCCGAAATCGGGGCTAGGAGTTGGGCCGCAAAGCGGGCCAAAATGCGGCGAAGGTGCGGGGGCATCGTGGGTCATGCCCCGCACCTTAAATCCGCCGGGTAGCGCTGGCCACCCTAAAAGATCGTCATTTGGGCGTTTTAGCGCCTTGCCAGGGCGGGTCTGACGCAATAGGTTCTTGTCGCTTGGCCGACGATCCACCTGCGGCCTTGGTGAAGTCATGCGGGCGTGGCGGAATTTGGTAGACGCGCCAGACTTAAAATCTGTTGGGAGCAATCCCGTGCCGGTTCAAGTCCGGCCGCCCGCACCATTTGCCATCCTCACGGTTTTTTCTACTGTGGCACCTCGGACGGTAGCTTGGAACCGGCACAATGATATTTGGTTTGGCCGGTTCAAGTCCGGCCGCCCGCACCATTTGTTTTCAATAAGTTAGATGGCGTTGCGGTGATGGCGTGTAGCCTATAGAGCATGCTTGCGGAAGCCAGGCGGAAGCTTGAAAACATCAAAGCGGGGTCGGTGCGGCAGGATGTTTTTTTAACCCGCCTGTAAGTGAAAATGGGGCTGACCCAGATAACTCGTTTTGGGGGTATCATGGGGTCCTATAGGTCACCAGACTAATCCCCCCACGGGTACATCCCTATTGGTCGAAATGGGAATGTTGTTGATAAAAATGGAGCATTTTTGTTGTTCCATTATTTGGAACATGCTATTCTGCTTCGCATGAGATTGTTGGGCACAGGATTGTTGACGGCGCTAACTGCGCGCGAAGAGGCCTCTAACCCGCGCCAGGGCCACCAGCTCCGCGAGGCGTTGCGTGCTTGGCGTAAAGAAGTGAAAGAGGCCCTGTGGCACAATACCGCAGAAATCCAACGGCAGTATAGATCGGCGGATCATGTCGGCAACAATCGCGTGGTGTTTAACATCTGCGGCAACAAATATCGTTTGGTGGTGCAATTCAATTATGGCGTACCCGTTGCCCGTATTCGGTTTGTAGGAACCCATAAAGAATACGACGCGATTGATGACATCAAAAACGTGTAGAGGACACAACAAGGAATCATGGCCATGAACGTCAAAGCCATTCACAACCAGGACGATCTAGATGCCACGCTGGCGCGTATCGACGATCTAATGGATATGAACGAGGGGCAAGGCCCCCTGCCGGAGACTGACGAGTTCAATGAACTCGATGTGTTGTCCGTTCTTGCGGAAGCATATGAAGAAAATGCCTTTCCCCTGGGCGAGATCGAAGATCCCATCGAGGCGGTCTTATTCGCCCTGGAACAGCGGGGATTGGAACGAGCTGACCTCGGGAAGATATTGGGCAGCCGTTCTCGGGCCTCGGAACTGCTCAACGGTAATATGAAGGGATTGTCGCGTCACATGATGCAAGTTCTGCATCGGCACTTGAAAATCCCCGCCGAAATTCTGATTCGGGATATTCCTCAGGACGACAAGCACGCGACAGCTTGAGTTTCATTCGTCAGTGCGGCTGCTTCGCATCCTGCCGTCTAAGCCGTCATACAGTTCGTCAATTATAAAGAGGCGGTTTTAAAAATGCGGCCTGTCGATAACCGCACGCTGTAGAATTACACTTTAAGCTTGCGCCAGCGAGAATTCTCTGCTGCCATCCGCGTATGGATGACACAAATGCACATCAAGAAGAAACGTCGGTGACGCGCACTTATTTACGGGCGGCGCGGGCAACCGGTCAACGCCACCGAACCTGGAGTTTGTCAGTCGAGCCCTTTTCGTAATTGCGAAATGGTTTGCCGCGATGAATTGGCTGGGCATGACTGGGGGGAACTGAAAGACAATCCCGGTTATGTCGATTTTGGGCTATCGAAACAAAGCCGGGACACCATTGCGCCTTTGATGATCCATATGGACGACACCAGTGACGTGGTTAAGACCGCCCCTATTCCTATATGGGAAATCAGTAATTTGGAATGGCACTACGTTCCATTTCGTGACGCATATTTGACTTGGGAATTCTCGACCGATAGCGTCAGCGTTCAGTCGCGGTGGAAGGCCACGAAATGCATGCCGTTGTGGTGGGTTTGGGCCGATGGACGAACGCAACGCGAATGTCTTCCCGCGGGACCCTGGTTGGGGTTGACGTCATTCACGCCCACACGATCAGGTATCTTTTTCCATACTTACAATCGCGATGCGCAAGGTGGCTACATGCTTGTGGATGGGAAGGTCCATAAGGTCGTTGGGGGGACCGTGATGCACAATCACTCATCTTCACCGGATGGCTGCAAGGTGGCTTACATCCATGCAAAAAATATTTATGGGGAATACCCATCCGTAAGGATTCTCGATTTTTGTGTGATAGACCAGGAGCTCTGAGATGGCACCCGGCCAGGATCAACGCCTCGCCGCCGCCGACGAACAATACGATCAGGGCGTGGCCAAGGCCCACCACATCGGCCCACAATGCGTAGTTCATGGGCCATGGTAGCATATGTTCGCTGGCTTTTTCGTTCGCGACTGGCGGCGGCGTAAAATGAGCCTATATTTGAACGGTCCCTAACTTTACCGAGGCGTAGATGTCCAACCCCTCCGACCGCCAATCCGAGCCTGAAATCATTCCGCCCGGCCAAGATCCGGGTCAAGAGCAGGGTTACAAAGAAAGTGAAACGCGGCGCGCCAGCGGGCCGGGGGTTGACGGCAGCATCGAAGATTTGGGTCGCCAGGTTTCCGGCCTCATGCGCCATCCGCTGACCATGCCGCGCGTGGCGTATGCGCTGTATGCGGTATCGGTAGTGTCGGGCTTTCCCATGCTGGTGGGGCTGATCGTGGCCTATGTGGCGCGGGGCGAGGCGCCACATTGGCTGCAAACGCATTATACGTTTTTGATCCGCACGTTTTGGTATTTTATCGTTCTGGTCGTGATCGGCGTCGTGCTGGCGTTTGTCTTGGTCGGGTTCATGCTGCTGTGGGTGTTGCCGTTGTGGCTCGCCATTCGCGTGGTGCGCGGCTGGTTGTTGCTTGAAAATAGAAAACCGATTCCCGACCCCGAAAGCTGGCTGTTCGGCTGAGGCTTGCGTGAATCCGCTTGTCATGCCCATGGCGCATGTGTTCCCCTAAAGCACATTGGCTAAACGTCTGAGGGGGCGGACGGAAAGGGGAGGCTATGCAAGCCACGCTGACTCACGCCACCGATTTCCAGATGGGAATGACGTTCGCGATCATCATCGCGGCGTTCGTGCTTTACGCTTATGAGAAGGTGGCCATTGAAGTCACCAGCCTTGGCGTATTGTGCGTACTGATGATCTTCTTTCACGTGTTTCCCGTGCCTATCGGTGCGGACGGCGCAGACAACGCGCTTTCCCCGCAAGTTTTGTTGGCGGGATTTTCCAACCCGGCCCTAATCACCGTTTTGGCATTGTTGGTGATCGGTCAAGGCATGGTGCGCACTGGCGTCTTGGATGTCGCGGCGCGCGTCATTTTGGGCGCGTGCGGTTCCGCTTCGTGGGTGTCCATCGCCGTGGTGTTGGTGACCATTACGCTGGTCAGCGGTTTTCTCAACAACATTCCGGTGGTGGTGATTTTCATTCCCATCATGCAAGCCTTGGCGGAACGCTTCGATCTGCCGACATCCAAGCTGATGATGCCGGTGAGCTTCGCCGCCATTTTGGGCGGCATGACGACGTTGATCGGCTCCGGTTCCAACCTGTTGGTCAATTCGGCCTTGATCAGCATGGGGGAACGGCCATTCGGCTTTTTTGATTTTACCCTGCCGGGGGTGGCGTTGGCGGGCATCGGGCTGGTATTTTTGCTTATCGTCGTGCCTTTGTTGTTGCCCCGGCGTGAAGGCATGGCGGAAGAACTTGCGGGCAATACTTCGGGCGGCAGGCAATACATCGCCCAGGTGACGGTGGGCGAAAATTCGCATCTGGTGGGCGCCCAAGCGATCGGCGGCATCTTTCCCGCTTTGGGGCAGATGACATTGCGTATGGTGCAGCGGGGCGAAGAAGCCATCTTGCCGCCGTTCGAAGATTACACCGCCCGCGCGGGTGACGTGCTGGTGGTCGCCGCAACCCGCAAGGAAATCGCCGAGGCTCTGGCGCACCATGAAAAAGGCCTGTACCCCGATATCGAAAGCGCTGCTGCGGGCGCGGTGCGAATTACCGCCGGAGGGGAAGGCGAAGAGATCGATGTCGCCTTGCAAGAGGGGGACGATGGGAGTGGAGAGATGCCCTGGCACGGCGGCGAACGGGTGCTCGCCGAAGCCATGATTCCACCCGCTTCGCGCATCATCGGCCAGACTCTGCCGCAGGCGGGCTTTCGCTATAAGACCAATTGCATCGTGCTGGGCGTGCAGCGTCGCTCGCGCATGATCCGCTCGCGCATGACCGACATTCGCCTGCAAGCCGGCGACGTGTTGCTGGTTCAGGGCGCGCCACAGGATGTCGATGCTCTGCGCGGCAGTCAGGATGTGCTGTTGATCGAATGGTCGGCATCCGAATTGCCCGCGCACCATCACGCCAAATCGGCGGCGCTGATTTTGGCGGGCGTGGTGTTGACCGCGGCGAGCGGGCTGGCGCCTATCGTCATCGCCGGGTTGACGGGCGCGGCGGCGATGGTGGCGCTGAACGTGCTCAATATCCGTCAGGCATTTCGCGCCGTGGATACCAAAATCCTCACCATGATCCCCGCAGCACTGGCCATGGGCGCAGCGTTGCATGTCACCGGCGGCGCGCATCTTGTCGCCAGCGCCGTGTTGGGGCTGTTCGATGGCGCAGGACCATGGGCGATGCTGTCGATTTTTTTCATCACCATGGTGGTGTTGACCAACATCATCAGTTCCAAGGCCATGGCGGTGCTGTTCACCCCCATTGCGGTGGACTTGGCCCTTAGCCTGGGCGTGCCGGTTGAAGCCTTTGCGGTGGCGGTGGTATTCGCGTCCAACTGCTCGTTCGCCTCGCCCATCGGCTATCAGACCAATTTGCTGGTGATGGCCCCCGGCCACTATAAATTCGCCGATTTCGCCCGCGCCGGCGTGCCGTTGATCTTGCTCATGTGGGTTGCGTTCAGCGTCATCATGCCGTGGTTTTATGGGTTTTAGGGTAGTCTTATCCGATAAAATCGGATACTATCGGATAAAGTCAAATGAAAAGCGGGAACGCCCATGACCAAGTTTTCCATCACCATGTCCGACGACCTGGGCGATTACGTCCACACCGCCATGGAAAATCGGAAGTTCGATAACGTCAGCGAATATTTTCGCCATTTGGTGCGTCAAGACCTCGAGCGGCAGAAAGCCGAGGGAGAGTTGCGCGCCTTGATCGATGAAGGTTTTAGCAGTGGGGTGAGCAAGCGGACCGTGAAGGACATCTGGGCCGAGGCTGCGGCTATGGCTGAGGCTGCGAAAGCCAAGCGCCATGGCTAAGTATATGCTGTCCGAGGCGGCGGACGCCGATTTGCGGGACATTGCATATTTCACCTTTCTTCATTTTGGTTCCCGGCAGGCTGCTGCGTATGGTGAAGGTTTTGATGTGTGTTTTGAGATGATCGCCGAAAACCCGAAGCTCGGTCAGGTTCAAGATAACATCCGTCTGGGGCTGCGGCGTCATGTCCACCAAAGTCATGAGATTTATTACATTGAGACCGACGAGGGTATTTTGATCGTCCGTATCCTGCATGAGCGCCAAGAGCCGGGGAGGCACTTGTAATGGAATACAAGGAGGGCATTGATGAGAAAGCGTAAAGATTACAAACGAATACACTTTCCCGCCGAAACCATAAAAGAAGCTCACGAAATGTTTGTTGCTCTTTCGGATGAGTTGGGGGATGAAAAAATTGAATATGGTAGCTTGGCCGTCGAGACAGGTGATTCGGAATGGAATTTTGATTCGTTCGATGAATTCATTGCCGAATATAGAATTTCAGAAAACGGGAAACGTCTTTCGGTCCGCCGATCCGGTACTGTGGATGGTATTTGGAAAATCTATGAACTGGATGTGAGCTTTGTCGATTTAAGCCCATATGGCAGTAAAACCAGTGTCGCAATATTTGCGCCGACACGGGATGCTATTCACGGCATCTTCGACGTATTTGAAAAAAACGCCAAGGCATCCTATATGCCGGAACCGGAAAAAATCGAACCTCCTGTTGTTCCGGTCATCTTCATCGGCCACGGCCATAGTATGCAATGGCGCGATCTGAAGGATCATCTTACAGACCAACATGGATATCAGGTCGAAGCCTATGAAACCGGCGCCAGGGCTGGTCACGCTATTCGAGATATTCTTGAAGATATGGCAAGGAAGAGCAGTTTCGCATTGCTTATCTTGACCGGAGACGATCATGGACCTGACGATAAGTCGCGGGCCCGGCAGAATGTGATTCATGAAACGGGTTTGTTTCAGGGTAGATTGGGCTTTGAGAGGGCAATCGTGCTCCTGGAGAATGGCGTAGAAGAATTTTCCAATCTGGACGGAATTCATCAAATTCGCTTTTCCAAGGGCAATATCCGGGAAACGTTTGGAGATGTTCTGGCCACATTGCGACGGGAATTTGGCGAGAGAAATTGAATCCCCCTTGTGCGCCAGGGCCAGCCGGAGTATACGGGTTGCGGGCCACGGTCCCCCAACGGACCGCGACCCTTCTGCCGTGAGGCGAAGGGCTATATTGAACACCGATGAATGCGCGCGAACCGTTTGTTCCCCGTCATTAGGTCTTTAAATCTCCCTTCGCTGTTGAGCCATAGAAGGGAGTTTTTTTATGACCACCGTATCCAAGCCTAGCCTCCGCCCCATCAATCCTAATTTTTCTTCCGGCCCCTGCGCCAAGCGTCCGGGTTGGACCGTCGATGCGCTCAAGGGCGCGCTGGTTGGCCGTTCGCACCGTTCCGGCCCCGGCAAAAAACGCTTAGCCGAAGTCATTGATCGCACCCGCGCCGTTTTGGGCGTGCCCGCCGATTACCGTATCGGCATCGTTCCGGCGTCCGACACGGGCGCGGTGGAAATGGCGCTGTGGTCGCTGCTGGGCGCGCGAGGCGTCGAAATGCTGGTGTGGGAAAGCTTCGGCGCGGGCTGGGCGACCGATGTGGTCAAACAGCTTAAACTCGACGACGTTAAAGTCACCGAGGCCGCTTACGGTGAAATTCCCGATTTGTCCAAAGTCGATTTCAAGCGCGACGTGGTGTTCACGTGGAACGGCACCACCTCCGGCGTATGCGTGCCGAACGGCGACTGGATTCCCACTGAGCGCGAAGGCCTGACCATCGCCGACAGCACATCCGCCGTGTTCGCCATGAACCTGACTTGGGATAAGCTCGATGTGGTCACGTATTCGTGGCAAAAGGTGATGGGCGGCGAGGGCGCGCACGGCATGTTGATCTTGTCGCCGCGCGCGGTTCAACGCCTTGAAACCTATACGCCCAAGTGGCCGATGCCCAAGATTTTCCTGATGGCCAAGGGCGGCAAGCTGATGGAAGGCATCTTCCAGGGTGAAACCATCAACACGCCGTCCATGATCGCGGTCGAAGACGCGCTGGATGGCCTGAAATGGGCTGAAAGCATCGGTGGGCTGAATGCCCTGATTGCGCGTTCCAACGCCAATTTGGCGGTGATTGAAGACTGGATCGAAGAATCCATGTGGTGCGATTTCTTGGCCGCCGATAAATCGATCCGCTCCAACACTTCGGTGTGTCTGAAGGTCAAAGACCCGGCTTTTACCGCGCTGGATGACAAGGCCCAGGAAGAAGCGTTGAAAAAGATGGTCAAGCTGTTGGATGGCGAGGGCGTCGCTTACGACATCGGCGGTTATCGCGATGCGCCTGCGGGTCTGCGCATCTGGGCGGGCGCTACGGTGGATACGCCGGACGTCGAAGCCCTGTTGCCGTGGCTCGACTGGGCCTATGCCCAGGTAAAGCCGTAATCCGCCCCATAAATTTCAGGAATTATAGAGAAGGATCGAAGCCATGGTTAAGGTTCTAATTTCCGACGAGATGAGCCCGTTCGCCGAAAAGATTTTTAAAGATCGCGGCATCACCGTCGACGTCATCACCGACATGAAGCCCGACCAATTGAAAGCCTGCATCGGCGAATATTCCGGTCTGGCCATTCGTTCCGCCACCAAGGCGACGGCGGATATCATCAGTGCAGCCAACAAGCTTAAAGTCATCGGTCGCGCGGGTATCGGCGTGGATAACGTCGATATCAAAGCCGCCACCGCCAAGGGCATCGTGGTCATGAACACGCCTTACGGCAACGCCATCACCACCGCCGAGCACGCCATATCCTTGATGATGGCGCTGGCCCGCGACATTCCGCAGGCCAATGCTTCCACCCACGCCGGCAAGTGGGAAAAATCCCGCTTCATGGGCGTGGAAATCATGGGCAAGACGCTGGGCCTGATCGGTGCGGGCAACATCGGCTCGGTGGTCGCCGACCGCGCCCAAGGGCTGAAAATGAAAGTCGTGGCGTATGATCCGTATTTGTCGCCGGAACGCGCCATGGACTTGGGCGTGGAAAAGGTCGAACTGGACGATTTGTTCGCCCGCGCCGACTTTATATCGCTGCACACGCCTATGACCGACGCCACTCGCGGCATCGTCAACAAAGCGGCGTTCGCCAAAATGAAAGATGGCGTGCGCATCATCAACTGCGCGCGCGGCGGTTTGGTGGTGGAAGCGGACCTGTTGGAAGCCTTAAACAGCGGTAAGTGCGCGGGCGCGGCGTTGGACGTGTTCGAAGTCGAACCGGCCAAAGAAAACGCCCTGTTCGGTCGCGACGATGTGATCTGCACCCCGCATCTGGGCGCTTCGACCTCGGAAGCGCAAGAAAACGTGGCGCTGCAAATCGCCGAACAGATCGCGGATTATCTGCTCACCGGCGCGGTGACCAACGCGCTTAACATGCCGAGCGTATCGGCGGAAGAAGCGCCGCGTTTGGCGCCGTATTTGAAGCTGGCCGAACAGTTGGGCAGCTTCGCCGGTCAGGTCACGCAATCGGGCATTAAGTCGGTGACGATTGAATACGAAGGCTTGGCTGCCGAACTCAACACCAAACCCATCACCGCCGTGGTGTTGCAAGGCCTGTTGAGCCCGATGCTCGAAGGTGTGAACATGGTTTCCGCCCCGGTCATCGCCAAGGAACGCGACATCGACATCACCGAAGTCAAACACGACCGCCCGACCGAATATCAAACCCTGGTCTCGCTCACCGTGACGACGGAAAGCCAGACCCGCACCGTGCGCGGCACTCTGTTTGCGGGCAAGGAACCGCGATTTGTCGACATCAAAGGCATCCCCATGGACGCTAAGATGGGGCCGCACATGCTGTATCTGACCAATAAGGACAAACCGGGTTTTATCGGCGGTCTGGGTACGGTGTTGGGCAACGCGGGCATCAACGTTGCGACCTTCAATCTGGGCCGCTCCGAAATCGGCGGCGAAGCGCTGGCCTTGATCGAAGTGGATCAGGAAGTTGACGACAGCGTGCTCGATGAACTGCGCGCCTTGCCGCAAGTGGTGCGCGCCCAGGCGCTTAAATTCTAAACGGCTCAACCGTTTTTCAATGCAAAAGGGCCTTCCATCGGGAGGCCCTTTTTGCTTGCGGCTCCAAAATTCCAGCAAGGCCGTTTGCGGCCCGGCTGCGGATTGATGGAGCCGCCGTCGGTGACGGCGTCGAGCAGTCGGGCCTCGGCGGGGGTGATGTGCGCCAGCAGCGTTTCGCCGTTGCGGCCTAATGCACGGGGTGAAAATCGCAAACACTCTAAGGATTAATCTGCGAATTTTATCGTGTAACCGTCGGCGTAACATTTTACCGGACGCCCTTCGATCAATCCTTCACCAGCGCCGATGAGCACGTCGTCTTTCCATTCGCCCGTGCAGATGGTGCCGTTTGCGAGGGTTGTTACGCCATGGCCATTAGTGGTGCCGTTGGCGAATGCACCTTCGTGTTTTCTGCCATCGATGAAGGTCGCCACGCCCTGACCGTGTATTTGGCCTTTACTAAAAGCGCCTTCGTATTTGTCGCCGTTGGAAAATACGGCAATACCATGACCGCTGGCCAAATCATTGTTGAACTCCCCCTCATATTGTGTGCCATCCTTGTCTATTAAAATACCGTGGCCGTGTTTGTTCCCTTGGTGCATGTCGCCCTCGTAGCGTGCGCCATCTTCATATATCAGAACACCGCGACCATGGGGTAGACCATCCTTAAAATCGCCCTCAAATGAGCGCCCATTTGCGCCTTCAAATTTTCCGCGCCCATTAGGTTTTTCGTTTCGAAAGTCGCCTTCGTAGCGGCTGCCTTCAACAGGATTGCCGTCTAGGTATTCTATAACGCCCCGACCGTGCATTTTTGCGTCCTGAAACGCGCCTTTGTAAATGAAGTGATTGCGTATGCCATCATACGTGTGGTCAACCTCCGTAACGCCCTGGCCGTGGGCAATGCTGTCTTTAAATTCGCCCTTGTAGTCCATGGTGAAGGTTTCATTTTCTTTCAAAATCTCAGCATGCAACACACCGTCGCCTTGTAGTCGGCCGTTTACAAAATTACCCTCAATATATCCTTGGCGGGATGAAAACCTGCCCGGCCCCTGAGCGTAACCGTTCAGGCATGCTCCCGACCAAGTCAATTCACCCTCAAAAATATTTTTGTCAGAGCCTTCCAAATATTTGCAGTCTGGATTATTCGCGGCTGAGATCCATTTATCGCCAGTTTCCTGAGCAGACGAAGGTGTGCCAAAAAAGGTCGATAGCGCAAACACTGCGAGGCCTGCGTGCCGAAGGGCTGATTTCCATGTGCTCAACATTGAGGTGTTGATCCCGTTATTGCGTGGCCGATTGGCGATAGAATGGACATGGTATTGTTTGCAACCTACCGGAGCAATGTACCATCAACGCCGATTTTTTGGGTCTAGTTTTTTCTTAGTCTTTGTGACCCAATCTGGGTCTAAGAAATCTTTTACCTGCGTATCGCCTATCGTTTCCATGGTGAAACCAATAGGATCGGCAATCTTGCCTACGATCTTTCCAGCAGGTGATGGATTTTTGTCTCCAAAAGTAGATAGAGTTTTACCCGCCTCTCTCATGCCAGCAGCTATAATAGCAGTTTTCACCGCTTCTGTGCTGACATCTATTCCATGGGGATTGTTGAGGGGATGGGTAAGGTTGTTTGATTTGTCTTTTTCGATCCAATCCCAAAAGGAATTGAGTGCTCGATTGATTACGCTAGGATTTTTGGGGTCGATGATGCGTAGTTTGTGCTCGTAGTCTGTCGCCGGGCTCAGCGGATAGCCGGTCTGCGCCTGCACGCTGTCCAGCCACGTTCCGCCGTTGCCCACGGGCTTGGCGGGGATGTTTTTCGCCGCCAGAAAATCGCGGGACGTTTGGCGGGCGCGCGCCGCCGCCGCATTGGCGTTCGCTTCGGCGTCACGTTGTTGCGGGGTAAACGTGCGCGTGCGGGCGATGTTGCGCGCCTGCTGGGCGGGGGTGGCGGAAGGCCCCCAACTGGGATCGACGCCGAGGGCGGCGGCGTTTGATGGCGTGGTGTTGTGGGCCGCCTGTTTGAACGACGGCATGGCGGGGGTAGCGGGTGCGGCGTTGCGATTTGCCGATGGTGCGGAGGCGAAGGACGGCGCGGATGTCGACTTTTTTGTCAGCACGCCCGCATCTTGCTTCATGCCCAGGTCTGCATTCTGGCCTACACCCTGAGCCGCGGCGGCCAAACCGCGCGCGAGGGCGGCTTGGGTTTCGCGGTGGGTTTCGCGCTGACGTTCGGTATTCGCGGCGGTTCGCGCTGGGGCTTGCTGATTGGCGCGCTCATTGATGCGCGGCGTCACGCGGTCGTTTGCTGATGCGGCGCTCCGGTCCAGATAGCTGCGAACCTTTTCGCGGGTGTGCGCCGCTTCTGCGTTGGCCCTCGCCGCACCGGCAAGCTGGGCGTCCGTGTACGTTTTTTGCCGTGAGCCGCCGCTATCACGATCTTTGTTTTTTGCATTGCCGCCGAGCGATGATGCGTTTAGGCCTCGGCTTGCGAAACCGCCCGTTGTGAAGAATTCGAGCAAGCCCGTCTGGGGATTGATGGAGCCGCCGTCGGTGACGGTGTCGAGCAGCCGGGCCTCGGCGGGGGTGATGTGCGCCAGCAGCGTGTCGCCGTTGCGGCCCATGGATTGCAGGTCCAAAGATTGTAAGCGCGTGGCGGCGGCGTGCAGTGCCGCCTCGGTTTCGCCTTCGGGTTTGATAATGCCGTCGGCGGCCAACCCTTGGGCGGATTGAAAGGCGCGCACGGCTTTAAACAGCGCCGCGTCGGGATAGGGCGAAATGCCCCATTCGGGCGTTTCGTAATATCCCAATCGCAGCAACAGGGTTTTGGCGGTCAAAACGTCTTCGGGCTGGGCGGCGGCGTTCGCGGCCAAGGGGGCGCGCAAATGGCGGGTGCGTAGGTGGCGGGTGCTGGGGCTAAGGGCGTTGCTCATCGGTTGATCCTCACGGGGGGGCGTCTTGCGCCCTGGCCCCTGAGCGGAATAAACTCGTGTTATGATTGCAATGCTGCGTAGCGCCGGATTTATTCTGCTTTGCCTGTCGGCGATGGTTCCGCCGGGCGGGTCCGTGCGCGCCGACGAGGCTCAGGCTCAGGCCCAAGACCAACTCGCCCAGCGGGGCATAACCTTGTACGAAGATGGCGCTTATGCGGAAGCCAAAGCCATCTTGCTGCCGTTGGCCGAAGCCGGGCATCCCCAGGCGATGAATTATATTGGGTTGATGCATGATGACGGTTTTGTCTTTTCTAAAGACCCGAAGGTGGAGTGCGACTGGTACGAAAGCGCCGCTAACGCGGGGTATGCACCGGGAATGTATAATCTAAGCATTTGTTATAACCATGGTGAAGGGCGAGAAAAAGACGAAAAGCTCATGCTATATTGGCGCACGCTTGCCGCCGAACATGGCGTTTCCGCGGCCATGATCAATCTGGCGTGGATGAACCAAGTTGAGGACGAACACTACCGCTATTGGATGAACCGAGCGGTGCAGCATGGCAGCGTATATGCGCAGGTAGATCTTTGGTTGGGAAAGTATAAAAACGATGTCCCGAACATCAAGGTTCAGGACATCGTTTGTGTGTCGGTGCTGATCTTGATTTTGGATAAACCTTTCGAAGCGTGTGATTGAATTATTTTCTTTTTGATTCGCCCGGTCCTTTTGTGGGTCTTCGATCCGCCAACAAACCGAGTCCCGTTCCACCCACGTAGCTTGCAGCCGCTTCGGTGGCGGACCATGCGTTTGCGGCGGGGCTTTTGTCAAATCTGAGACCGCCTTGCAGCAGGTCCGTGAACTTTTTTGATGGAACGTTTTTAGAGACGGGTTTTGCGTAGCTTTTGGCCAATGCCATAGGAGCCTTGGTCAGCTTGCCGCCAAGCAAATCAAACCCAGCCGCACGGAGGGCGCTGCTTTGGGCTTCTTGCAAGCTGCCGCCTTGTTGCAGGGCGGCGGTGGCGTTCTGTCCAGCGGCGGCAAGCGGGCCGCCCAATGGGTTGAGTTTGCCCGTAAACCCGAGCGTTGCTCCTGCGTTGCGCGATAGTGAAACGGCAGGCGCATCTCTATAATTTTGGGGCACCATGTTAGTTAGGGCAGAGTGAATGTTGGCGACCATTGTAGCGGGCATGGCGTTACCGATTAGGGCCAATCCGCCGGCATACATATCCAGGCCGCTTTGTGTAACGGGGCCTTGAAAGGCTGAAACGCTGTGGTGGACGGCGGCGGCGTTGATGCCGGCGCGTACGGCTTCCGTCTCGCGCCTCGCCACGATTTGTTCGTAGTTTTTCAGGGCATTCTTGAACCTGTTCGGATCGCCCTTGTATTTAGGATCGTCGGCCTTGGGCGGCGAAGGGATGTGCGCGCGGTTGATTTGTTTGTGTTCGGTATATGCCCCAACAAAACTGCTCAACTCGCCCGGTATGGTATCGACGAAGCCGGGTTTTGTGGCCGCCAAGGCGCTCAATTGCGAAGCCAAGACGGAGTATTGGTTTGCGGGGGCAAAACGCACCGTCTTGAGGGCTTGAGACCAGTCGGGCGTGACTGGGGCGTCCTGCTGGGCCGCCTTTCTGGTGTTAGCATCGGTTGTGTGGATTCCTTTGACCGTGCCCCACGCGGTCTTGCGGGTTTCGGCGGGGGATTGCCTGGGCGTTTTCGGGGTCTGGCTCATGATGCCCAGATAGTCTTTGACCCGCGTCCGCGTGATTGTATTCGCCGCATTGGCGTTCGCTTCGGCGTCACGTTGTTGCGGGGTAAACGTGCGCGTGCGGGCGATGTTGCGCGCCTGCTGGGCGGGGGTGGCGGAAGGCCCCCAGCTGGGATCGACGCCGGGGGCGGCGGCGTTTGATGGCGTGGCGTTATGGGCCGCCTGTTTGAACGACGGCATGGCGGGGGTGGCGGGTGCGGCGTACCGATTTGCCGTGAGAGCGGAGGCCGACTTTATTGACAGCATGCCCGCATCTTGCTTCATGCTCAGGTCTGCATTTTGGCCCGCATTTTGGCCCACATTTTGGCCTCTGCCTTGCGTCGCGGCGGCCAAACCGCGCGCGAGGGCGGCTTGGGTTTCGCGGTGGGTTTCGCGCTGACGTTCGGTATTCGCGGCGG
>Ga0299912_10001115_pt1 | contig 21768 bp, 17 predicted proteins | sample RVTome_2_FD_207667 | JGI IMG/M metagenome (GOLD analysis project Ga0299912, IMG submission 207667) | Soil microbial communities from uranium-contaminated site in the Upper Colorado River Basin, Wyoming, United States - RVT95D214 (version 2) ... | reverse complement strand
CACCAACATAGGTCGGGGCAATGGCTGCCACTTGCATGGCGAGATTGTGGGCCAGTTCTTTGAACTGATCGGTGCGAGCCACAAAATCCGTCTCGCAGTTCACCTCCACCATGGCCCCAATTCTGCCACCAGCATGAACATAGGTCTCTACCAGACCCTGGCTAGCTACCCGGCTCGCTTTCTCCTTGGCCTGAGCCAAACCTTGCTGCCGCAGGAGCTCGGCAGCTCTATCCATATCCCCATTTGCCTCCAGCAGAGCATTCCTACAGGCCATCACCCCCGCGCCCGTCTTCTCCCGCAGCGCCTTCACCTCTACAACCGAAACTTCCAAGCTATCCTCCTTACCAACTCTGGAATATCCCAAGCGCTCCAGCGGTTCTAAGCGCTATCCACGTCTTCGGTACTCTCGAAGACCTCGCCGGTCTCTTCTTCGAGAGATGTCATGGGCTTCTCCTCCGGCTCCGATATGTAAACATCCTTATAGCCCATGTCCAAAACCCCTTCCTCCTCCATTGCCTCCCTCAGGGCTAATCCTTCAAGGACAGTATCGGCCATTCTGCTGCATAGAAGCTTGATAGATCTTATCGCATCGTCATTGGCAGGAATGGGATAATCTATCTCATCAGGATCGCAGTTGGTATCTACTATGGCAACAATAGGTACTCCTACACGCTTAGCCTCGGAGACGGCGAGCCTTTCCTTAGAGGGGTCAACAATGAATAGAGCCCCGGGGATGCGCGTCATTTCCTTAATCCCCCCCATCTGTCGATTCAGCCGTTCGATCTCCTCTCCCAGCTTCAGGACCTCCTTCTTAGGCAAGCGTTCAAACTCTCCTTTAGCCTTGCGATCCTCTAAGCGAACCAGATAGTCAATACGTGACTGGATGGTGGCAAAGTTGGTTAGGGTTCCGCCCAGCCAGCGCCGATTTACATAAGGCATGCCACAACGCTTTGCTTCTTGCTCCACGGCCTCCTGAGCCTGCTTCTTCGTGCCGACAAAGATAATCCCCTCTTCGCTAGCCACGAGATCCTTGACGAATTCGCAGGCCTCGGTCAGTTTATTCACCGTCTGTTGTAGATCGATGATGTGGATGCCATTTCGTTCCGTGAAGATATATTCTCGCATTCTCGGATTCCAGCGCCTGGTCTGGTGACCGAAATGAACCCCTGCCTCCAGGAGCGATTTCATATTTACAGCCTCTACCAAATTACCACCTCTTTCTTTCTCCGGTTCCTCCCGTCTGATTCAAAGTCTAAACCAAAATATACCATAAATGCCCCGCCTAAGCAACGCTATTGAAACAAATAATACCCTATACCTCCTCCCAAAGTCACTATAGAGGAAGTTTAGCATAGGCCTAAGCGCAAAGGCAAGGATTCACTGAGAGTCCGCACGTGAGTCGCCTAGACATTCCCAGAATAATAAGTTATACTAAAGTGAATGTGAATTTTAGCTCAAACGGAGGTACTCGACTGTGATTCCAGGGAGGTTAACAGATGACAACCACCAGCTATGATATGACTGGGATCGAGAAAGTACTAAAGAAGGCTCTGCAAAACAAGACCCTCTCCAATATCTTCTTCTTCGGTGAACGGAAGTTCAAGGAGTGGGTTTTCGACTGCCAGTCTTGCGGTAATTGCGTGCTTAGTCACACTGCCTTCATTTGCCCCATGCGCTGTCCCAAACAACAGCGGAACGGACCCTGTGGCGGGGCGATGAACGGCTATTGCGAGGTGGATCGCAAGAAACGGTGTGTATGGGATGAGGCTTGGGAGAGCGCCGCTCGACTCAACCGAGTGGAGTCCCTTGAGAATAATTACGAGGAAGCACTCGATTGGCGGTTATATTCTACGTCGGCTTGGGATAACATGCTGGAGGGGCGACTACCAGGCCCTAGCCTTTTCCAGACCATGTTTAAGAAGGGTGAACCACTGCTCATCGAGGCCCCACGCGTGACTTTTCATATGCTGCGCAACGCCTTTAGGCTTCACTTCGGCCCCAGTTGGCGCCGATGGGAAGGCAGAGGACAATTATAGAACAAGGGAAAGAAGGAGATAGTACCGAGCATGAAACTTACAGAGTTGTTCAAATCTGGTAAGTTCGTGATAACTGCAGAGGTTGGCCCCCCCAAAGGTGTCGATCTTGAGGAGATGATGGGGGACGCGGAGCTTTTACGGGGAAGGATAGACGGCTTTAACGTAACTGATCAGCAGAGCTCGGTGATGAGGCTCGGTTCCCTCGCTGTCTGTCACCTTCTCAAGCAGAAGGGCTTAGAGCCAGTTTATCAAACAACTTGCCGCGACCGCAACCGCATAGCTCTGCAGTCCGATCTCTTGAGTGCTTACGTATTAGGGATCGAGAACGTCCTCTGCCTCACTGGCGACTACGTCTCACTGGGCGACCATCCGGGAGCCAAGCCCGTTTTCGATCTGGATTCGGTAACCCTCTTGCACGCCGCAGCCACCCTACAGCAAGGTCGCGACCTGGCGGGGCAAGAGCTCAAAGGCAGCCCCAGCTTTTGTCTGGGAGCAGTAGTGACACCCGGAGCCAATCCTATGGGCCCGCAGATCATGAAAATGGAGAAAAAGGTGAAGGCCGGGGCCCAGTTCTTCCAAACTCAAGCGGTTTACGAGCCCGAGAAGTTCGAGGAATTTATGAACAAAGTCAAGCATCTAAACGTCCCTGTGATGCTTGGAATCGTAATCCTTAAATCCGCTGGTATGGCGCGCTTTATGAACTCCAACGTGGCTGGCGTACATGTGCCGGATCCCCTTATCCAGGAGATGGAGGAGGCACCTAACAAACCACGTAAGGGCGTTGAGATAGCGGCCCGCCTGATCAACCAAATGAAGGATATGTGCCAAGGGGTGCATATCATGGCTCTCGGCTGGGAGAAGAGGATACCTGCTATATTGGATGGGGCTGGCCTATGAGATGTAGAGGTTTTGCAGCTCTAGGATTATCGATGGTCTCTCTCCCTTCTTGAAAACAATGGATTGAACTTCGTTGAGCCCCGATAAATCGGAGCGGTTAATCCGGTTACTAACTATTAGGCACTGTACTTCAAACTATAGCTTCTCAGCACTGTCGGCGTCTTCATTCACTTTTCCCCTTGCTTAATATCCTACTGTCTCCCCAAAGGGGTCTTAACCCAGGACAGAAGCAAGCTCCAGACTCTCATCCACTGTTCTTTCAGAAGACGCTTTTCACAGATACCGTTTAGAAACGCTTTTCAACCCCTATTGCCCTCATTCTTTGGAAAGATGGGGGGACTTTTAAGGGTGGGGGACATCCCCATCCCGACATCGTCGGGACTGACAAAGGGGCTTCGCCCCTCAGTACTCCCCAATCGTAAAGACCATTCTCACATACCCTTGCTTAAGGGCAGCAATATGATATACTATCCCAAATTTTGTTAATGGTGGATACTGTGCCCTGTGTTGGCGTGGACATAGTGGAAATAACCCGCATCGAGGGGGCCATAAATCGCTGGGGCGGGCGCTTTGTCAATCGTGTATACACGAAAGCTGAGCAAGAATTCTGCCGAGGTCGCATTTCCGAACTGGCAGCCCGCTTCGCCGCCAAAGAGGCAGTCATGAAATCCCTAGGAACAGGAAGAAGGGAAATCGGCTGGCGCGAAATAGAGATTCTTCCTAACCGACGAGGCCAGCCTCTGATCTACCTTCACGGTCGAGCTCGTTCCCGAGCCGAGAAATTGGGTGTGGTGGAGCTGGACATTAGTCTCTCCCATTCACGGGAGCTGGCCATCGCCTCGGTGGTGGGGAGGTAGCATGAAAGTCGTTACTGCTAACGAGATGAGAGACATCGAACGCCGCTGCGTAGAACGGGGCTTGCCCTCGGAAATGCTCATGGAGAACGCCGGGCTCGCCTTCGCGCAAGAAATCAGACGGATATTGGGGAACGTGGTCGGTTGCCATATCGCTGCTCTCATAGGACCGGGGAATAACGGGGGCGACGGCTTAGTAGCTGCTCGCCATCTTCGAGATTGGGGCGCTAAAGTATATATCTGCCTTTGCGCCCCCCGAAGCCAAGAGGACCCCAATTATCGGCTTGTCTTGGAGCGAGGCATCCCTTGTTTTCAGGCCGCCGACGAAGTGGAGCTATCCGCTTTTGGCTCCATGATCTCCTCCGCAGAGGTGATTGTTGACGCCTTACTGGGCACGGGCAGGTTACGCCCCCTCGAAGGGGCGATGAAACAGGCTTTGGACTTAGCAAGGGGGGTCAAAAGAAAGCGGCCCCAGACGAGGGTGGTAGCGTTGGATCTCCCTTCAGGGCTTGACGCCGACACCGGCGCAACTGATCCCGCCTGCCTCCCTGCCGATGTTACCGTTACCCTGGGCTACCCCAAATTGGGCCTCTGTACCTTCCCGGGATACGCAAGCATTGGACACCTTCTTATCACCGATATAAGTATACCACCTGACTTGGCAGAAGATATTTCTATAGAGCTCATCGCCGAAGAATGGGCGAGGGCTGTATTGCCTAAACGCCCCCTGAACGCCAACAAGGGAACCTTCGGCCGGGCCTTAGTAGCCGCTGGATCTGTGAACTACATAGGAGCAGCCTACCTTGCCTGCCAGGGCGCGATGCGCGTGGGCGCGGGTTTGGTTACCCTGGCTACGCCTCGCAGTCTTCAGCCCATCCTGGCCAGTAAGCTAACAGAGGTCACCTACGTGCCACTGCCGGAAGAGGAATTCGGCATCCTCCAAACGGCGGCAGCAAAGGTGCTCCATGAGTGGCTGCCAGGATATGATGTCCTGCTCATAGGCTGCGGACTGGGGCAAACTCCCACGGCCACGGAGTTCGTCCGGGATACCATTTTCTCCCTTCCCCAGGCTACTGCCCCTGCTCTCGTTATCGATGCCGACGCCCTGAACATATTGGCTAAGTTGCCTCAGTGGTGGGAGAAGGTGCCGAATAACGCAGTGCTAACCCCTCATCCAGGCGAGATGGCCAGATTGAGAGGGGCCTCGGCGGAAGAGGTCCAAACGGACCGGCTAGGGTTCGCTCAGCGAGCGGCAGCTCAGTGGCAGAAGACAGTAGTCCTCAAGGGAGCACTCACCATAATATCTGCGCCTGATGGGCGCAGCCGGCTTAGCCTGGTGGCCAATCCCGGACTTGCGTCGGCGGGAACGGGTGACGTACTGGCCGGGGTCATTGCCGGGCTGCTAGCACAGGGCCTCTCTGCTTTCGATGCCGCCGCTTTAGGCGTATACTTACACGGTGCAACGGGGGAGATGATCAAAAATAAGCTGGGCGATGCGGGTATGGTCGCTAGCGATCTGCTGCCTGCCTTGCCGCAGGTCATCAGGGAGCTCAAACAGCAGCATTGACATAATTTGGGCCTTTATGGTATTTGGTGTTCAACTCACAAAAGATGTGCTATACTATATCAATTTGGGTCATAATTTCCCATAAATAGCCCACACCAAGGGGGTGCAAAAATGAAAATCCTACTTATCCAACCCGACACAAGTCAAAAGCTGGTGGGGTTCACCTCCATGGTCCGCCCTGAGCCCCTGGCCTTGGAGATCATAGCTGCCAGCGTACCCGAACACGAAGTGAAGATACTAGACCTTCGCATCGACCCTACGCTTGATTCCACCCTGGCCTCTTTTAAGCCCGATTTGGTGGGGGTTACCGGCTACACCATCCATGTCCCTCGCATGAAGGAGATCTGCCACCGAGTGAAGGAGTTTGACCAGCGTATTACCACTGTGCTGGGCGGCTACCACGCCAGTCTATGCCCTCATGACTTCGACCACGACTTCATAGATGTCATCGCTGTTGGCGAGGGAGAGATAACTTTTAGAGAGTTGGTAGCAGCCTTAGAAGGGCAACGCGGTCTGGCCGCGGTTGACGGCCTTATCTATCGTCAGGAAGGGCACCAGGTGCCGACTCGCCCCAGGGAGCTTGTCCACAATCTCAGCGAATTACCCCTCCCTGCCCGCCACCTGACCGATGAGTATCGCGAGCACTATCACTTTCACTTCTGGGATAACCCCTACCTGGTGGAGACGGCACGGGGCTGCCCCTACCGCTGCACCTTTTGCGCGGTTTGGAAATTTCATCGGGGAAAGTGCCGCTACCGTGAGCCGGCCAATGTGCTCGAAGACTTAAAGAATATCGCCTCTAGAATCGTCTGTTTCGTTGATGATAATTTCCTGCAAAGCTTTCGGCGGGCGGAGAGACTGCACGAGTTAGTGAAGTCGGCCGGCATTCAGGCTCAATACTGGATCCAGGCGCGGGCGGACAGCATCGTCAAACGCCCTGATATTATCAAGAAGTGGGCCGAGATCGGTCTATCGTCGGCCCTTGTCGGCTTCGAATCGATCCGTGATGAGGAGCTAGCCGACCTAAACAAGCAGAGCTCGGTTAAGACCAACGAACAGGCTATGAAGATCCTGAATGATAATGGTGTTGGTATGTGGGGCATGTTCATGGTCAACCCCCAATGGACAAAACGAGACTTCGATGCACTGATCGACTACGTGCGCAGCATGAAGATCAGCTTCCCCACCTTCACTATCCTGACGCCCCTGCCCGGCACCGCCTTCTTCCAGGAGAAGCTCAGCGAGTTAACGACCTCAAATTATGAGCTTTTTGACTTCTTCCATGCTGTGCTCCCTATCAAGCTACCTTTGGAAGAGTTCTACGCCAATATGGCTAGGCTATATGCCAGCACTACTATGGGATTAGCCGAACTCAAGCGTCGCATTAGAGCGGGCCAGATACCCCTGTCTTCTCTTAATCGGCTGCGAGAGCTTCTTAAGGATGTGACCAACCCCAAGGCTTACTTAGAAAGCACTACACACCCATAGCAAGCAGGCCGACGTTGGGAGTTGCAAGGCAAAGCATGCGATGGCAACTGGCTCCAGCCCCGACTACTTCGGGACTCCTGACCGCAGTCGGAGCCGTGCCCCCAGGGCATCCCCTTAGACTAGCGGGCTTGCCTCCGTTGATAGTGCAGCTCCTCTATAATCGCGGCATCACCAACCCCACCCAGTTTGAGCCTTTCCTGGCCGCCGACGAGCGGTTGATGGGCGACCCTTTTCTTCTGCCAGGGATGAAGGAGGCAGTGGATAGAATCCGTCGCGCCCTACGCCAGAGGGAAACCATCGCCGTATATGGAGACTTCGATGCCGACGGTATCACCGGAACTGCCCTCCTCACGCAAGGCCTCGCCCTTCTCGGGGGAACGGCCGTTCCCTACATACCTCATCGCTTTGACGAGGGTTACGGCCTCAACAACATGGCTCTGGAAAGCCTATTTAAGCAAGGCGTAACTTTGGTCATCACCGTTGATTGCGGTACAAGGGATTTTGACCAAGTTGCGTTCGCCCGCAGCATGGGACTGGATGTCATTATCACCGATCATCACTCCGTCCCTCCTATCCTCCCCCCAGCCCTGACCCTTATCAACCCCAAGCGTGCCGATTCCTCCTATCCTTTTCGAGAGTTGGCCGGCGTTGGCGTCGCTTTCAAGCTCCTTCAGGCGCTCTTCCAGGGATCAGGCAAGGAAGGGGAGCTGGATCGCTTCTTGGATTTGGTTGCCTTGGGAACCGTCACCGATCTAGCACCTCTATTGGGAGAGAATCGCTACTTGGTGAAACAAGGTCTTCAGGTTATCAACAGGGCAGTTCGGCCAGCATTGCAACAGTTGGCACTGTGCGCCGGCTTAGACAAGCGCGACATTGACACAGCAGCTATCTCGTTTGTACTAGGCCCTTGCCTCAACGCCGCCGGACGCCTCGACCATGCCTTAATCGGTTACCAGCTTCTCTTCACCCCCTCTCCGGAGGAGGCTGCGGAGTTGGCTCAACAGCTCGTGACTATGAACGCTGAGCGCCAGAAGCTAACGGGGGAGGTACTTGCCAAGGCGAGGGAACAGGTGCTGGCCGCTGGTCTTGACTTGCCGCTCTTGATGGCAGCCGGCCCGGATTATGCGGCGGGAGTTATCGGCGTGGTAGCGGGGAAGCTGACAGACGAATTCTACCGCCCGGCGGTGGTCCTTGAGCTGGGCGAGGAAACAAGTCGAGGCAGCGCCCGCAGCATCCCCGAATTCGACATCATCGCCGCGCTAACCCAATGCGAAGACCTGTTCACCCGCTTTGGCGGCCACCCGCAAGCGGCAGGATTTACAATCCCCACTACTCAGATCGCTCTCCTTCGGGAGCGTCTGCTGGCGCTGGCGGGGAAGGAGTTGGCCAACGTCGATCTAAGACCGGCGCTGATGATTGACGCCGAGGTGAAACTGACAGCTCTGAGCGGCGGTATTATGAAGCAGATCGAGCAATTGGCCCCCTTCGGCCAGGGTAATCCCCAGCCTGCTTTCCTCACCAGAGGGATGAACGTAGTGGAATGTCGTAAGATGGGCAACGGCGGCGAGCACCTTCGATTTAAGCTACGGGAAGGCAGTGTTATCTGGGACGCTGTCGGCTTCGGGTTAGGGGGTAAGGCTACCCAGATAGATTCGCCCTTGGATATTGTGTATAATCTGGAAGTGGACAAGCGAAGCGAGTATGGCACCCTTCAGCTAAACCTGCTCGATTTCGCCCCCACCCGCCAGCGGAAGTTAGAAGCTGACCGCTAGACAGAGAAAAAGGCCAATAATATCATCTTTCTCGACCACTATTCCTCATCTCCCACCAATTGTGGCTCACTGTCTTCTTTCCGAGGCCCTTTAGCACTGAGTTCGTCGGGGAAGAGTGCAGGGAACTTTCGCTCCCCTGCCAGTCCTTCGGCTGAAGGATGGGGTGTCCCCCAGTCTTAGAATCCCCCAAGATTGGGGGACACCGGGGGTTGAAAAAGAGTTTCTGGCCGCTCTCCCTTTACCGAATTTGACTAAGGAATACTAATGGGATAGAATCAAATCAGGGAAGTAAGATGGTTAAGAAGAAAGCAAAGATTCTTGAGTATAATGCGATTTTTACCGCAGAAAAAGAGGGCGGGTACTCTGTTTACGTCCCGGATTTACCCGGCTGCGTCTCCCAGGGCGAGACTTTTGAGGAGGCCAGAAACAATATAAAGGAAGCGATTGAGTTATATCTTGAAGAGGCAGACGATAAGCTATATCATGTGACCCCTCAACAGGCCCGCAGGCAATTCATGGCCCCAATTGACGTACGCCTCCATGGCTAAGTTGCCTCAAATTTCTGGTCAGAAGCTAACCCAGGCTTTCAAAAAAGATGGATGGATTGAGGTCGGCCAGAAGGGCAGTCACTTGAAGTTAGTGAAATATCACGAGCCAGTGGGCAAGTCTACCCTCATTATTCCCCAGCACAAATTACTAAAGAAAGTTACTCGGGCAAGAATCTTAAAGGAGGGAAACCTGTCTTTAGAGAAGCTCATAGAGTTATTGTGACCACACATTGTCCACCCAAACTTGAGACTGGCCGCTAGCGCTGATAGGGCCAACCATGATGCGAGTTCTGTCGCTACTACTGATAGCTCTTCTTATTGCGGGCTGCACCCCACCAGTTAAGGAACCGCCCACAGCCACTCCTCTTACGACACAAGCCCCAACTACAGCAACTGCAGAGCCAACCTTTACTTTGACGTCCACCGCTACCGCAGCACTAAGTCCTATTGCGTCGACAGATCAAGTCATGGTTGTAAGGGTCATCGATGGTGATACCATCGAGATCGAAGGTGGTGAGAGGGTTAGATATCTTAGCATCGATTCGCCTGAACCGAATAAGTGCTTCGGCCTAGAGGCAACGGCCAAGAATAAGGAGCTCGTGGATGGGAAGAAGGTAACGCTCGAAAAAGACGTATCAGAAAGGGACGCCTTTGGGCGGCTTTTGAGATATATTTATGTCGATGGCCTCTTTGTCAACGCTGAGCTCGTGCGGTTGGGCTATGCCCTCGCTTATGGCCGTTCGCCCGATATCAAGTACCACGAAAATCTCTTACAACTCGAAGAGGTAGCGAGAAAAGCAAGGTTGGGGCTGTGGGGACCAGCATGTGCCACCCCGATGCCGGTAACAGGAACTGGGCAGATAGCCATCATCTACATCTTCTACGATGGGGTGGTGCCGCGCGTAGAAAGCGACGAATATGTGGAATTCTGCAACCAGAGCGCAGAGGCGGTTGACATGAGCGGATGGGAACTGGTCAGTGCAGCGGGAGGACAGGCCTTCATTTTTACCCCGGGTTTTGTTATGCGCTCAGGGCAGACATGCCGTGTGTACACCAACGAATATCACCCCGAGAGCTGTGGCCTAAGCTTTGGCAGCGGCAGCGCAATATGGAGGAACAGCGGTGACACTGCCATCCTCTTGGATAGCCAGGGAAAGGAAGTATCGAGGTACGGTTATTGAATCCGTAGGGGCGGGTTTGAAACCCGCCCCTACTCGTACAGAGCCTCTTCGGCAGTTGCGCATCCTGACCATCTGCGGTAAAATAGCATAGTTTTTCGCATTAGGGAGATAGTTTGATGAAGAGCTACAAGGCACCGCAAATCCGCAATGTCGTCTTACTTTCCCACGGCGGTGCTGGCAAGACCTCGCTTTCAGAGGCCATTCTCTTCAACTCCGGGGCTATCAATCGCTTGGGCAAGGTGGAAGACGGGAACACCACCTCGGATTATGACCCCGACGAAATCAAACGCAAGATTAGCATTAGCCTCTCTCTGCTGCCCTGCGAATGGAAAGATACTAAGATCAACCTCATCGACACCCCTGGCTACGCCGATTTCGTGGGCGAGGTGAAGGCAGGACTGCGGGTAGCCGACGGAGCGATAATCGTGGTATGTGCGGCATCCGGGATGGAGGTGGGCACCGAGCAGGTTTGGCGTTACACTGAGGAAGGAGCAATCCCTCGCCTGATCTTTATCAATAAGATGGATCGCGACAATGCTGATTTCTACCGAACGGTGGAGCAAGTGCAAAACAAGTTTGGTCGGCATTGCATTCCCATACAGTTGCCCATAGGTTCGCAGGCCACCTTCGAAGGCGTGGTGGACCTCCTTTCCCTGAAAGCCCTGACCAATTCGGAGCCCAAGGACATACCCGCTTCTTTGCAGGAGCAAGTAGACACCTTTCGCGAGAAATTAGTGGAGGCGGTGGCCGAAACCAATGACGACCTCCTCAACAAGTATCTGGAAGGAGAAGAGATCAGCGAGGAGGAGATAGGCCACGCCTTGCAAGAGGGGACGAGCCAAGGCAAAATCGTGCCCATACTGACGGGAGCTGCCTTACAAAATGTGGCTATTACTCCCTTGCTGGATGCTATTAGCGCCTATCTACCAGCGCCTCTTGATACCGGAGAGACCGTGGCTACCAACCTGCTAACGCAACAGGAGGAAACCCTCGACAAGAGTGAGCCAGCGCTCCTCACTGCTCTGGTCTTCAAGACCAGCACCGACCCCTATGTAGGAAAACTAACCTATTTTCGTGTTTATGGAGGTATCCTCTATAGCGATTCGCAGGTCTGGAACTCCAACAAGGGCCGTGCCGAACGTGTCGGCCAGCTCTATATGCTAAGGGGCAAGGCCCAGGAGCCAGTGCCGCAAGTGGTGGCTGGCGATATAGGCGCGGTGGCCAAATTATCTGAGACCAACACTGGAGATAGCCTATGCAGTCGAGACCATCCCTTATTGCTACCCTCCATTGAGTTCCCCCGGCCTGTTTTCAGCGTTGCCATACACCCCAAAACGAAGGCCGACTTGGACAAGATGGGGACAGCCCTTTCCAGACTGGTGGAGGAGGATCCCACCCTCCAAGTGCACAGAGACCTCGACACCGTAGAGACCATCCTATCCGGAATGGGAGACTCTCACCTGGAAGTAGCAGCGGAGAGGATGCGACGCAAGCTCGGTGTGGATGTGAGAATAGAAGCGCCTAAGGTAGCCTATAGAGAAACGATAATGGTTCCCGTCAAAGCCGAGTATAAGCATAAGAAGCAGACAGGAGGGCATGGTCAATATGGGCACGTCTTCTTGGAATTGGAGCCTTTGTCTAGAGGCTCTGGCTTCGAGTTTGCGGAGAGGGTGGTTGGAGGGGCAGTGCCTAAGAACTACATCCCGGCGGTGGAAAAGGGCGTCCAGGAGGCGCTACAAGAGGGGGTAGTGGCCGGTTACCCCGTTACTGATATAAAGGTCACCCTCTACGATGGCAGTTATCACGCCGTGGATTCCTCGGACATGTCCTTCAAGATCGCTGGCCTGCAGGCCTTCAAGAAAGGAGCCACTCAGGGGCAACCCGTCCTACTGGAGCCGATAATGAACATTCGCGTAATAGTGCCCGATAGCTTCATGGGCGATACCATCGGCGATCTCAACACCAAACGGGCCAAAGTGCTGGCTACACAACCGCAAGACGGGACGACCGCGATCGATGCGCAAGTGCCCCTGGCTGAGATCGTGCGTTATGCTACCGAGCTGCGGTCTCTCACCCAAGGGCGGGGTTCATATACCGTAGAGTTCAGCCACTACCAGGAGGTGCCTGCTCACATCGCTCAAAAGATAATCTCTGAGTCAAAACGTGAAGAGAAATAGTAGTAGAAAATCGAGATAGGGGCAACGGAGCTCTCAATCGCCCTCCTTTTTCCTCTCCCAGAGCGTTGTATAGCGTTCCCCCTTGATCGCCTCCACTATCTCCCTCTTCTCCAGTTCAACCAACTCGTTGAAAGTCTCTTCACAAACCCGTACCGCTTCCATATCGCCGGCATTGACGAAACGCTGCACCACCCTGTCCCAGATATTCAGCCTTTTCAGGCTGGTTACATATTTAGGCCAGGGAATAAGAGTGATGCTCTCAGGCCGCGGGAGACGCGGCCTCAACCTTCTCAAGCTTCTAAAGCGCTCCTCCATCGAGTTGGCCATGGGCACAACCCGTATCATTGGCCCATCCACGGCATCGGAGCGGGGGTCCACTAAAAGCGTCTTTCGAATCAGCGGAAAGTAGATGCCCATGACCTCCGCCATATCAATGTTGCGATTTATTTCGTCGACATCCATGCGGAAATCGGTGTCCATAATCCTTCTCCTTTCCTTCAGAGGGTACCATTTCTACTACCTAGTTTCGCAGAACTTTTCTTCCCTGTCAAATCGAAAAAGGTCTTAATATACTATGTCTCTATCAACTATTGCTCTGGCTATGTGCACCCGCTGGATCTGGCTGGTGCCCTCCACAATGGTCAGTTGTCTAACATCGCGGTACATTCGCTCTAGAGGGTGATCCTCCATATAGCCATTTGCCCCCAGAAGCTGCAGGGCGTCGGAGGCAACCTTCACCGCCATCTCCGTAGCAAGTAACTTCGCTACCGACAACATCCCCGCATCCTCTTTCAGATACTTGCCGTGATCCACCATCAAAGCCGCTTGATACATTAGAAGCCTAGCTGCCTCGATTTGAGACACCATGTCAGCTATCATGAATTGAAGCCCTTGCAAGTTGATGATAGGCTCGCCATAGGCGTAGCGGTTCCGGGCATATTCCACAGCGTACTGCAGGGCTCCCTCGGCAAGACCCAGCGCCCTAGCCCCCACCGCCCCTCTCAGGTAGTTCAGGCTCAGCATCGCAGTCTTAAAGCCCTGCCCCTCTTGACCTAGCATGTTTTCTGCTGGGATTCGACAATCCTGCATCACTAGCTGCGCGGTGGGCACACCCCTCACGCCCATCTTCTTGTCCACCCTGCCCACGGAAAAGCCGGGGGCGTTCCTGGGCACAATGAAGGCGCTGACGCCCCTGTTTCCGGCAGCAGGGTCGGTCTTGGCGAAAATAGTATAAAAATCTCCCACTGTTGCCCCGGAGATAAAGCATTTCTCACCGTTCAAGATATATTCGTTGCCCTCACGCACTGCCCTCGTACGCATGTTGGCCACATCCGAACCGGCGTCGGGCTCGGTGAGGCCGAAGGCGGCCCGATATTGCCCCTCCGCCACCTTCCTGACGTAGGTCTGCTTCTGCTCCTCGTTGCCGGCGATGAGTATGGGCGCTGTGGGTAACAGGCTGAGAAGGAGAATCAAACCAGAAGAGCAACAGTATTTAGCCACTTCCTCTATGGCCAGGCAAAGGCCGACTATGCCGGCACCGCTACCGCCGTATTCCGTGGGAATGGCCAGGCCCAGGAGTCCCTGTTCCTTATAAAGCTGAAAGATGTCCTCTGGGTATTCCTTAGTTTGATCGATCTCGGCAGCTCGGGGAGCTACCCTTTCTTGAGCGATTCTTCGTGCAGTGCTGCGGATAAGCTTTTGTTCCTCTGTAAGCTCAAAGTCCACCTAAAACCTCCCTTCTTGGCATAAAACAAACGCCCTCGTCTATTTCTAAGACCGGGCGAGGCCTGCTTTCTCGAACCCGCGACCTATTGCGACCCAACATACAAATACTGCAAGGTAGGCTGGCGTTTTAGACCCAATAATTCCTCGATCTCTGACACTGGAGATGGGCGGAAGACATAGCCCAGAAGTGAACCCCACAAGCCCCGGCGCTCGTATTCGACGATGCGCGGCTTGCCTTCGATGCCTGCCATCTCAGCCGCGAGCTCAATGGCCTCAGCTAAGTCGCCGAACTCATCGATAAGGCCCGCTTCACGGGCTTGCGTGGCGGTGTATACACGACCATCCGCCAGATTCTTTACCTCTGCAACGTCCATACCGCGGCCTGTGGCCACCACGCTCACGAATTGCCCAAAGGCATCATCGATGATAGATTGCCAGATTTTCTCCTCCTCCTCGGTCATGGGGCGAAATCCTGAAGACTCGTCCTTGTGGACACCACTTCGGAAGACCTGAGTTCTAATCCCCAGCTTTTTCAACAGCTCATCGAAGCTGGGCGCAATGCTGATGACGCCAATACTGCCAGTCAAAGTGGTCTTATTAGCCACGATCTTATCGGCAGGAGCACAGACATAATAGCCGCCAGAGGCAGCCAGGCTGCCCATGGAAGCAACAATGACCTTACCTGCGCTCTTGGTCTTGATAATCTCATTATATATCTCATCGGTGGCGGTAACACCGCCTCCAGGGCTATCCACCCTCAGGACAACGGCTTTGACCGAACCGTTGGCGGCTGCTTTGCGCAGATTGCTTACGATATTATCGCTGTAAGCGCCCCCGGCAACGAAGAGGCCGCCTCCACTGCCACCCTGGATGGTACCGCTAATCCGGATAACCGCTATAGCGTCGCCAACGCCCAAACCATCAGACAGCCCAGCGCCCAGGATAACGCCTACCCCACAGGAAACGGCAATGAGCACTAGCGCCACGAAGAGGCTCAATAAAACCCACAACCACCTCGGCATTTTTCACCCCTGAGCCCAAATAATTAAGAAGGACGGACTATGAGGAAGTATTGTCACTCACAAGCTTTAAGAAGCGCCGCTTGCCCACCCTGATGGTACTCTCATCGCTAATTTGCACGATGTTGCTATCTATCTTCTTGCCGTCCACCTCGATAGCGCCCTGCGCAAGCAAACGTTTTGCTTCACCTCGGCTCTTGACAACTTTGGCAACTAAAAGAACCTTGGTGACATCAATCTGCCGGCTGATTCCCGCCTTGGCACTGGCATTCAAACGTACTAATCCGCTTACCTTGATTTCAAATTGTGGAATATCCTCGGGTGTTTCTCTCCGGCGATGTACCCGATTGAAGTACTCTTCCGCCGCCTGTACAGCCACTGAACCATGGAACTGCGCCACGATCTCGCGGGCCAACCGCTGTTTTAACACCATGGGGTTCACCGACTGCTCCGCGAGCTTGCGGCGGAATTCCTCCAACTCCTCGTCGGGGACATCGGTCACGAGCTCGCAATATTGCAGGATGAGGTCATCGGGGATAGACATGACCTTGCCGTACATCTCGTTGGGCACGTCCTCGACCGCTATGTAGTTGTCCTGGCTCTTGCTCATCTTGATCTTGCCATCCGTGCCCACGAGGAGAGGTACCAGGAAGACTTGTTGAGGACGCTGGCCTACCGCCTGTTGAAGTTCCCTAGCCAGCAAGAGATTGAATTTTTGATCGGTGCCGCCTAGCTCCACGTCAGCCTCGATAGCAACAGAGTCGTAGGCTTGCAGGAGCGGGTAGAGGAATTCGGTGATGACGATAGGCCGGCCTTCGTCAAAACGTTTAGCGAAATCCTCTCTGGCTAGCATCTGCGCTACTGTAAAACGCCTGGTAAGTCTGATAACATCAGCGAGAGCGAAACCCCCGTACCATTGGCTCTGCCAAAGGATGTCTGCCTTTTTCTCATCCACCACCTTGAAGAACTGCCTCATATAGGTCTCGGCATTGGCCCGTACCTCCTCCGCCGAAAGCATAGGCCTCGTGGCGGATACTCCGCTGGGGTCACCGATCTGGGCCGTCCAGTCGCCAACAATGACAATTATCTTGTGGCCCAAGTCTTGAAATTGTCGCAGCTTACGGAAACAAACCACATGGCCCAAGTGGAGGTCCGGTCGACTGGGATCAACCCCATATTTGATGCGCAGAGGTTCACCCGCCTTCAAAAGTCGCAGTAATTCCTCTTCGACTATGACCTCGGCTGTTCCCCGCCCTAGAAGGCTCTTTATCAACTCACCGTCCATGATCTATTGCATCGTCCAAAATCGCTCTCGCTCGCTCAACATCCTTGCTTATCTGCACCTTCAATTCCTCAACGCCATCGAACTTACGCTCTGCTCGCAGACGCTCGACCAACTCGACCTTGATCTCCTCGCCGTATAAATCTCCCTTGAAATCCAGCAAATAGACCTCTATCGTCCGATCTTTCTCACCAAAGGTGGGCCTTTGACCGATGTTCACCACCGCCTTATGAGTCGAAACACCGACATATACTCGAGTAGCATAGACTCCATCAGCAGGAAGGGCTTGGTTGGAATTCACAGCCAGGTTCGCCGTTGGAAAGCCCAAGGTCCTGCCTCTCTCCACTCCCTTCACTACAAGGCCACTAAGGGTGAAATTGCGCCCCAGGAATCGAGTAACCTTCGCCACGTCTCCCCTCGTTAAGGCGTCTCGGATGGCGGTACTACTAACTGTCTCGGCATTCTGCTTAAGTGGTTTCACAACGTCAACGCTGAAATCTAGCTCCTGTCCTAGAGCCTTTAGATACGTAGCGTTGCCTTCCCGGCCTCTACCCAGGGCGAAATCCGGTCCGATCACCAGACCCTGCATTTTAAGGTGGTCCTTCAGCAAAAGGGCGAATTCGCGAGCGCTAAGCTGGCTCAGTTCTGGGGTAAAGGAAAGAGCCGCCACTAGTTCGATGCCAAGACTATGGATAAGCTCGGTCCGCTCTTCGAGAGTAGTTAAATAGCTCATCCGAGACTGGGGGCTGAGAATTGTTTGGGGGTGCTGACGAAAGGTAACAACTCCGCCGAGAAAGCCGCGCTCCTCCGCCTCCTTCCGAAGTTGCCCAATGAGGTATTGATGTCCCACATGCACACCATCGAACACCCCGATGGTGAGCAAAGTATGGCGTTTTGGAGCAACGGCAGCAAGCTCTTCTGCCACTCGCATCTTCTTCCACTTCCCTATTCAGAAGTGAGCTTGATACTATCACAAGCCATAATAGGACGTCAAGTGTAAATGCCCAGCCACCTGGTTATGCATGAAACATGGTAACACTATTAAGAGAGTGTTGAGCAACATTGCGTCTTTGTCATTCTCAGCCCTACGAGCGAGGAATCCTTCCCAGGAAGGATTGTTGTCAGTCCACACTCTCGGAGTAGAAGCGCTTGCATTGGTGCATCTGGAAGCTTTATAATATTCAACTACCAAGCTACGCTATTTCCTTTTCACCCCAACTGTGATAGAATATTGCTTGAGGGTTATTTTGACCTTCTTGACACCTTGTTTTATAATTATTTAGATGCGAAAAAGAGGTGGATAAAGATTTGGCTCTTAGCTTGAAAGGAAAAGAGGCTGATAAGGGCCAAGGTATACAAGGGATGCAGGGGCTGATGGAGAGTGGTGTCCAAGCCATGCGGAGCATCCAGCGCGGTGATGTGATAGAAGGGGTGGTTATGCGTGTGGAACGCGACGAGGTTTTGGTCGACATAGGAACCAAATCGGAGGGTATGGTCTCAAGCCGCGAGATGCAATCCCTAGGGGCCGAAGGCACAAGTTGCCTGAAAGTGGGAGACCAAGTATTGGTCTACGTCTTGCGCCCTGAAAATGAAGAGGGGCAGGTTGTCCTTTCTCTGGATAGAGCGAAAGGGGAGAAGGGTTGGCGGTTACTTCAGCGCTATTTCGATACCGGAGGGACCTTTCAAGCGGAAGTTACGGGCTTTAACAGAGGTGGGCTGTTGGTTGACATCGAGGGCGTCCACGGTTTTATACCCAGCTCGCAAGTAGTGGCGTTGCGGCCGGAAACAGACGGCGACGAGGAGCAAGCAGAGGCTAGGCTTGCCCAGAGAGTGGGTACCCAGCCCCAACTTAAAGTCATCGAGATAAACCGGAACCGTAATAGGGTTATCCTTTCCGAGCGGGCGGCATTTCAGGATTGGCGCAACCAACAAAAGGAGCGATTGCTGACCGAAATCCGCGAGGGGGAGATCCGCAAAGGCAAGGTCACAAGCATCTGTAGTTTTGGCGCCTTCGTTGACCTGGGCGGAGCTGACGGATTGATCCATGTTTCCGAGCTATCTTGGGAGCACGTCACGGATCCCGGAAAGGTGCTGAAAGTAGGGGACGAGGTAGACGTGTATGTAATGAAGGTCGACCCCGAGAGCAAGAAGATCGGTCTGAGTCTTCGTCGTGCCCAGCCCGAGCCCTGGGATAGAATAGTGGACAACTATCAAGTAGGCCAATTGGTGCAAGCTACCGTCACAAAGCTAGTAGCTTTCGGTGCTTTCGCTCGCATCGAAGGCCCGGTGGAAGGGTTAATCCATATATCGGAACTAGCCGACCGGCATGTTGCTCATCCCACGGAGATCTTCAAGGAAGGCGACTTTGTCACGGTCAAAATTGTCAGGATCGATCGTGAAAGACATCGGCTTGCCCTGAGCCTGAAACAAGCGCAAGAGGAGGCCGGAGCCCCGACACATCGGGACTCCGAAGAAATCGGAGCAGAGCACACCAACGAGGGGCTAGACTAAATAGAGGACAGCCGTTACAATAGAAGAGTAGTGGAATCGATTTGGAGAAAGACATGGCTGATAGATTTGATAAGTTCACCGAAAGGGCGCGAAAAATCCTCTCCTTAGCCCAAGAAGAGGCACAGCGCCTGAACCATAACTACATTGGTACAGAACATATACTGCTGGCTTTGGTACGAGAGACCGATTGCGTGGCGGCAAAGGTTCTGTCCAACTTGGGGGTGGAGCTAAGCAAGGCACGCTCAGCAACGGAATTCATTATCGGTAGGGGGGATCGAGCCCCCGCGGGTGAGACCGGCTTGACCACCAGGGCGAGGAAGGTTATCGAGTTGGCAGTAGATGAGGCTCGCCGCTTCAACCACCATTATATAGGTACAGAGCACCTGCTCCTGGGCTTACTGCGGGAGGGTGAAGGCGTTGGCGCCAGCGTGCTGGAAAGTTTGGGAGTAAATCTTGAGCGGGCTCGCGCAGAGGTCAGCCGCGTTCTCAGTCAAAATGTGGTTTCCCAGCGAGCTAACGCAGTGCGCACTCCCAGTCGCACGCCCACTGTTGACCAACTGGGTATGGACCTCACTGCCGCCGCCAGGGCGGGGAAGTTGGACCCTGTCATCGGGCGACAAAAGGAGACGACCCGGGTCATCCAAATCCTTAGCCGGCGCACCAAGAACAACCCTGTGCTTATCGGAGAGCCTGGTGTAGGCAAGACCGCCATCGTCGAGGGTTTGGCTCACCGCATTGTGGCTGGTGACGTCCCGGAGACATTACGGGGAAAGCGGCTAGTAACCTTGGATATCGGCGCTTTGGTAGCAGGGACAAAATATCGCGGCGAGTTTGAAGAAAGGCTGAAGAGAGTCCTCGAAGAGCTAAAGACATCCGGTAACTGTATGCTCTTCATTGATGAGCTTCATACCCTCGTCGGCGCTGGCGCTGCGGAAGGGGCAGTTGATGCTGCCAACATTCTTAAACCTTCCCTAGCCCGCGGTGAGCTTCAATGCATCGGCGCAACTACGCTCGGCGATTATCGCAAGTACATTGAACGCGATGCTGCCCTCGAGCGGCGCTTCCAGCCTGTCCTGGTAGAGGAACCCACCATTGAGGAAACGACCGAGATACTGCGTGGCATTAAGGAACGCTACGAAGAGCACCATCACCTGACCATAACTGATGAGGCGCTAAAGACAGCATCACAACTAGCAGCCCGCTATATTGCCGACCGCTTTTTGCCCGATAAGGCTATTGACCTGGTGGATGAGGCCGCCTCCCGCGTACGTATCACACATGCAACTACTCCACCGTCTCTGAAAGAAGCTCTGAAGGGCCTGGAAAGCATCCGCAAGGAGAAAGATGCGGCCATCGGCTCTCAGCAATATGAGTATGCAGCGGATTTGCGAGATCGCGAAGTAAAGCTCCTCGAGAAGATTGAGAAACTCGAACAGGGCTGGCAAACCGAGCAAGACACCGAAAAGCCCGAGGTAGGGACGGATGATATAGCCGACGTGGTAAGCATGTGGACAGGCATCCCAGTGTCTCGCCTCGCCAGTGAGGAATCGACCCGCCTGCTGCAGATGGAAGAGGCCTTGCATAAAAGGGTGGTGGGCCAAGACGAGGCTATAACCACCGTGGCCCGGGCAGTGAGAAGGGCTCGGGCTGGCCTCAAGGATCCCAAACGCCCCATTGGCAGTTTCATCTTCTTGGGGCCGACGGGAGTGGGCAAATCACTACTTGTTAAAGTGCTAGCGGAGTTCATGTTCGGCAGCGAGGATGCCCTCATCAAGCTGGATATGTCGGAATTCATGGAGCGGCACACCGTTGCCCGACTCGTGGGCGCTCCACCAGGGTACGTGGGTTACGGCGAGGGTGGACAGCTAACCGAGACAGTAAGGCGAAAATCCTATTGCGCAATATTGCTGGACGAGATCGAGAAGGCTCACCCCGAGGTCTTCAACATGCTGCTCCAGATCTTTGAGGATGGTTCTCTAACCGATGCCAGAGGGCACAAGGTAGATTTCCGCAACACAATCATCATTATGACCAGCAACATCGGCGCTGAGCTCATCAAGCGTGACATGACTATGGGCTTTGCTGTTCGCAGCGATGAGGCGAAAACCGCCGAGCGTGATTACGAGAAGATGAAGGAAAAGGTGCTAGGAGAGCTGAAAAAGGCCTTCCGTCCCGAGTTCCTCAACCGTATAGATAATATAGTCGTCTTCCACGCCCTGAACAAGGAACACCTGCGGCAGATCGTCGACTTAGAGCTTAAGACGATAAAAGACCAACTGGCGGAGAAGGGAGTAGGCTTGGAGGTTACTGAGGCTGCTAAGGATCTCCTATGCGAAAAGGGCTACGACCCAACCTTTGGTGCCCGCCCCTTGCGGCGTGTCATCCAAGATATGGTAGAAGACCCGCTCTCCGAGTGGGTGCTTGAGGCCAGATTCCAGGAGGGAGACACCGCTGTTATCGACAGGGAAGAGGATCGGATTGTAGTAAAGTCTGCCGCTTTGGCCGAATCCCTCTCTTGAGCACCTACCCATAAGTCAAGTTGAAGGATTAAGATAGATAGATGGGGAAGCCTGTTTGGGCTTCCCCATCTATCATAATACTCGCGGTCGAGATTCGTTGACGGCCAAGGAGGCGATGTTCCCATTATGGCAACGCCAAGTGGCAAGACTATCTTCGTCTGTCAACAATGTGGCCATGAAAGCCCGAAATGG
>Ga0299912_10001114_pt1 | contig 21769 bp, 22 predicted proteins | sample RVTome_2_FD_207667 | JGI IMG/M metagenome (GOLD analysis project Ga0299912, IMG submission 207667) | Soil microbial communities from uranium-contaminated site in the Upper Colorado River Basin, Wyoming, United States - RVT95D214 (version 2) ... | reverse complement strand
AGGCATTCGAGCTGCGGCATGTGGCTTAACTGAGTGTCCGAGAAACCGGGGCAAGATCACGCCAACGTGATGGCCATGTCCTGGCATACCCTACTGGAGTTCGAGCCGCCGCTGGTGGGTTGCGTGGTGAGCAATCGCGATTTTTCCTTTATTGCCCTGAAGGCGACGAAGGAATGCGTCATCAACATCCCCACGGTGGAGCTGGCGGAGCAGGTGGTGGCCTGCGGCAACACTTCCGGGGCTGATATCGACAAGTTCGAACGCTTTGGCCTGACGGCCAAACCGGCGCGCGAGGTCGGGGCGCCGCTCATCGCCGAGTGTTATGCCAACCTGGAATGCCGTGTGGTGGATACGCGCATGGTCAATGCCTATTGCTTCTTCGTGCTGGAGGTGGTGCAGGCCTGGCGCGACACGGCGGTGAAGAATCCGCGCACCATTCATCATGAGGGGCAGGGCAATTTCTTCGCGGCGGGTGAGAGGTTCAAAATCAAATCACGGATGAAGTAGGGCAGCGTTCCAATGGCGGAGTGACTCTCACGTAGGATGGGTAGAGCGCAGCGAAACCCATCATGGGGCGGCACCAGCTTTGATGGGTTTCGCTGCGCTCTACCCATCCTACAAAGGGTGCAATCCCGTAGGCGTATTTCGGACGGGGTGATCAAGGGCGCCCGGTTGGCTAGAATTTAGGCAATCCCGTTATCGAACCCGTGGCCATGGATATTTCCGCCGTCAGCCGTTCTGCCGTTTACGCTCCCCCGGCGGGGGAGCGGCGCGGTGGGGCGGGTGCGTCCGCCGCGGCGGAGGAGGCCGGGACCCCGGCAGCGGGCGCTACTGCGGCGGCGGCCGGCGGGCAGCAGCAGGCCCAGTCGCCCGAGGAGCGACGGGTGGTGCAGCAGTTGCAGGCGCGGGATCGCGAGGTGCGGGCCCACGAGCTGGCCCATGTGGCGGCGGGGGCGGGGCTGGTGCGCAGCGGGGCGGCGTTTACCTACCAGCGCGGGCCCGATGGCCGTTACTACGCCGTGGGCGGCGAGGTGGGCATCGACACCTCGGAGGTGACGGGGGACCCGGTGGCGACCCAGCGCAAGGCGGAACAGATTCTGCGTGCCGCCTTGGCGCCGGCGCAGCCTTCCGGACAGGACCGCGCCGTGGCGGCCCAGGCCGCGCGCATGGCCATGGAGGCCCGCCTGCAACAGGCGCTGGAGACCGCCGCGCCCGAGGAGCAGGGCGACGACGCCGCGACGCCGCAAATCGATCTTTACGCCTGAGGTTGAACCCCGCCGCGAAAACCCCGACACTGCATCCCCATACCCACACCAATAACCAGGGAGCGCGGCATGAGCATCGGCGGTTTCATCACTTTGGGCATACTCGCAGTCGTCCTCATCTACGTCATCGCCATCTACAACAACCTGGTGGCGCTCAAGCATGCCGTGGCCAAGGCCTGGTCCAACATCGACGTGCTGCTCAAGCAGCGCCACGACGAGCTGCCCAAGCTGGTCGAGGTGTGCAAGCAGTACATGAAGTTCGAGCAGGAGACCCTGGAGAAGGTGATGCAGGCGCGCTCCTCGGTGGCGGCGGCGCGCGAGCGCGGCGACGTCGGTGCGCTGGGCCAGGCGGAGACGCAGATGCGCCTCGGCCTGGGCAACCTGTTCGCCGTGGCCGAGGCCTATCCGGACCTCAAGGCCAATGAGAATTTCCAGCACCTGCAACACCGCATCTCCGGCCTGGAGAATGCCATCGCCGACCGGCGCGAGTTCTACAACGAAAGCGTCAACGTCAACAACGTGCGCATCGAGCAATTCCCCGACGTCATCGTTGCGCGCATGTTCAACTTCGGACCGAAGGACCTGCTGGAATTCAGCGAGGAAGAGAAGAAGGACGTGGACATCAAGGCGCTGTTCGGCTGATGTTCCGTAGGAGCCCACTCCGTGGGCGAAGCGGCGTCAAACCCGGGCGCCCATTCGCCGAGAGGACTCGGCTCCTACGGTTCTCCGGATGAATCACTGAAAGCCTGACCCGTGTTCGAATCCCTCATTCCGCCCGACTGGGCGCTCCGCGTGCAGCAACTCGCCCCGGCCGAGTTCTGGATCGGTGCGGCTGTGCTCGTCGCGCTGGCGCTCGGGGCGTTTTACGCCATCTTCCGCTTCGTGCACCGCTATCACATCATCGAAGGCACGCCGACCTCGAAGGTGCGTTCCGCCGCCCAGGGTTATGTGGAACTGGACGGCATCGGCTACCTGATGCCGGGTACGCCCATCATCGCGCCGCTGTCCGGCACCACCTGCACCTGGTTCAGCTACAAGGTGGAGGAGAAGGTGGAGTCCTACGACACCCGTGGCGGCCGCCGCACCCGCTGGCAGACGCTGCGCGCCGGGACCAGCGACGATCTGTTTGTGCTCAAGGACGATACCGGCGAATGCGTCATCGATCCGGAGGGCGCCGAGGTGACGCCGGCCATCAGCGAGGTATGGTACGGCGACACGCCGATGTGGGGCGGCGGCGTGCGGCGCGGGCGCATCGGGCGCTACCGCTACACCGAAAAGCGCATGCATCCGGGCGATGTGCTTTACGTCATCGGCCAGTTCCGTACCATCGGCGGCTCGCAGGAGCTGCCCAACACCCACGAGGAAGTGCGCGAGCTGCTGGCGGAGTGGAAGCGTGATCAGGTGGCGCTGCACGCGCGCTTCGACCGCAACAATGACGGCGTGCTCAGCCTCGACGAGTGGGAGGAGGTGCGCAAGGCGGCATGGAAGGACGTGCTGGCGGCGCAGGCACAGCGGGCGCGCGGCCCGGTGCACAATCTGCTGACGCGGCCCGACGACAGCCGTCGTCCCTATCTGCTGTCGGTATTGCCGCAGGAACTGCTGGTGCGGCGCTACCGCTGGTATTCGATCCTGTCGCTGTCCGTCTTCCTGCTGGCGGGCAGCGCGGCGACGTGGCTGGTGACGGCGCGCTTCGGCGGTTGAATGCGCTTTCCGCGGGGAGCGAAATGCAGATATCTCTACGCGATAATCCCGCGTAACTGCCGTCCCAGTGCCAGCGTATAGATGAGCACCGCCGGCACCTGGAAAAACAGCAGCAGCCCTTCATACAGCAGATTCTCGAAACCTTCCCGGTTGTTGACGCGGTTGAGATGGCCGCCCAGCCAGTGGCTGGCGTGATGGGCCAGTGACTGGGTGATCGGCGCCAGCGCCAATATCGTCAGCACCGCCAGCCCGCCCGGCCAATAGTTCACCCCCGTCACGTTCAACGCCAGTGCCAGCCAGTGAAACAACAGCGTCGCCATGGCGATGGCCTGCACCGGCAGCACCAGTCCCTTGAGATTGCCCAGCAGCGGCGCCAGCGGCAGCAGCAGGCTGAGCACGAAGGCGGTGTTGATGAGGGTGCTGACGCGGCCGTCGCGCGTCCACAGCAGATCGGGCACGGGCGGCGCCGCGTGCAGGCCGAACAGCGCCGGATAGGCGAGCACCAGAAACAGCAGCAGCGCCAGCACCTGGCTCCAGGGCAGCAGCACGTGTTCCACCATCCAGGCGGTGAGGCCGACATCCTGTACCGCGTGGTGCAGGCGTGCGGTGAAGTACTCCAGGGCCATCACCAGCAGGCCGTAGAGCATCAGCGCGCCCAGCAGGCGTGGGCTGAACAGTATGACCAGGAGATGGTCGCTCATGCGGGGATGTGTGGTCCGTGGTTTGGTTGTGCGGCGAAACCGGTGCGCGGTGCGCACCCTACGGCAGTGTCGACGTTGCTTATGGCCATAGCCGTCTCTTTACCTGGGCCAGCATGGCGGTGTCGGCGTCGGCCTGTTCGGTGTCCACGGCGATGTGCGGTTCGTCGTCGGCGATCGCCTCCTGGGTCGCCAGCTGCCGCTCCAGCACCTCAAGGCCGGCCTCGGAGGCGTCGGTGCCGCGGGCCTGGCGTTGCCGGATGCGGCGGCGCAGTTCATCGCCGGAGGCCTGGAAGGCGACGATGAGGAAGGGGATGCCGAGGTCCTGCGCCAGGCGGCTGAAGTCGTCGCGCTGGCTTCGGTGCAGGAAGGTGGCGTCGATGAGCACCGGCAGGCCTGCACGCAGAATGCCTTCCGCCGTATCCGCCAGGTGGCGGTAGGTTTGCGCGCCGGCGTCGGCGCTGTAGATGCCGCCGCCGACGGCGGAGCCGCTGGCCGCCGTCGGCGCGAGCCCGAACAGGCGTTTGCGTTCCACGTCGGAGCGCAGGCGGATCAGGCCCAGCTGTTCCAGCAGCACCTGGCTGTGGCGCGTCTTGCCCGAGCCGGACAGGCCGTGGGTGATGATCAGGGCGGGGCGGCGCGGTTCGGTGCAGGCGGCAGCGAGCTCGACGTAGGCGGTGATTTCGTCCGTGCTGTGGCGGCGCAGCGCTGCATCGTCCCCCGCCTGGGCGGCGCGGATCGCCGCCACCTTGGCCCGCACCATGGCGCGGTAGCTCAGGTACCAGGGCAGCAGGGGCAGGGCGGCATAGTCGCCGCTGTGTTGCAGGTAGCCGTCGAGAAAGCGCCAGGCGTAGTCGCTGCGGCCGCGCGCCAGCAGGTCCATCATCAGGAAGGCGCTGTCGCTGATGACGTCGATCCAGCGCAGGTTGTCGTTGAACTCGATGCCGTCGAAGGGCAGCGGTTCGCCGTCGAGGAGGACGATGTTGCCCAGGTGCAGATCGCCGTGGCATTCGCGTATGCGGCCGCCGGCGCGGCGCTGGTGCAGCAGCGGGGTGAGGCGCTCCTGGGTCTCCGCCGCCCAGGCGGCCAGTTGCCGCACCCGGGCTGTCTCGGCGGCGTCGTCGAGACGCGGCAGTATCTGTTCGAAGTTCTCCCGCACCGGCAGGTAGACGGCGTCCGGCGTGCCCAGGTCGGAGTCCGCCGCGACCGGTGCCGCCGCGGCATGAAATCCGGCCACGGTGCGGGCCAGGGTGTCGATGAGGGCCGGCGGCAGGCGGTCCTGGTGCAGCAGCTCGTCCAGCAGTTGTCCGGACGGAAAGCGCCGCATTTTCACCGCGTACTCAAGTAGCGGGCCTCCGGCGCCGAAATAGGGATTATCGACCGTGCCGCTGACCGGGATTGCCTCCAGGTAAAGCTGCGGCGCGGTGCGGCGGTTGAGGCGCACCTCTTCCTCGCAGAAGCGGCGGCGCCGCTCCAGGGTGGAGTAGTCGAGAAAGCCCAGGTCGAGGGGCTTTTTCAGTTTGTAGGCATGGTCGCCGGCCAGCAGGATCCAGGAGATATGGGTCTCCAGCAGCTGCACGGCGGCGGCGCCCAGGCTTTCCTCCAGGCTGCGCTGGAGGTTGCGGACGAGCTGGCGCTGTGTGGATAGATCACCGGGCATGGTGTGATGGTGCCTGTAGCGGAGTGCCGCCACAAGATGCACGGGCGGGCACACAAGCACGTATTGCCGCCTCCGGGCTGGTAATATACGGCGTCGAACGGTGGCGGGAGCGGTCCGGAGTGGGACTTTATTCGGTAGACAAATTGATGGCGGAGACGCGGCGCCTGGCGGCGGAGTACCGCCGGACCACGGGGCAGCCCCTTGCCGTGAGCGGGGAGATCGCCAAGTACGATGCCGGCCGCCTGCTCGATCTGGAACCGTGCAAGGACCCGCAACTGGGCTACGACGCCGTCGGCCGCAGCGGCGAGCGCGCCGGGCGGCGGGTGCAGATCAAGGGCCGCGCCATCTTCGACGAAAGCAAGGGTGGCCAGCGCATCGGCCAGCTCAAGCTGGAGCAGGAATGGGACAGCGTGGTGCTGGTGCTGATGGACGAGGAGTTCGAACCGTCCGAACTATGGGAAGCCGAGCGCGATGTCCTGGTCGAGGCGGTGCGCGAATCCGAGAACAGCGCCCGCAGCAAGCGCGGCCCCATGTCCGTGGCCAAGTTCAAGGCCATCGGCCGGCTGGTGTGGGCGCGGGACGAAGGCCAGATCACGGATGAGATTTGGGAAAACCGCTGAACCTTGAGTTTCGAATTTTCATTCCATGCATGACATCCACTCCATCCTTTCCGAGGATGGCCCCTTTGCCGAGTTGATTCCCGGTTATGCACCGCGCGCCCAGCAGCAGGAGCTGGCCGAGGCGGTCGCGTCCGCACTTGAAAAACAGGAAGTATTCGTCGCCGAGGCCGGTACCGGTACCGGCAAGACCTTCGCCTACCTGGTGCCGGCGCTGCTGTCGGGACAGAAGGTGATCGTTTCCACCGGCACCAAGAACCTGCAGGACCAGCTGTTTCACAAGGATCTGCCCCTGGTGCGCCAGGCGCTGGCGGTGCCGGTGGACGTGGCGCTGCTCAAGGGGCGCGCCAACTACCTCTGTCTACACCGCATGGAACTGGCCCTGAGCGAGGGGCGCTTTCGCAGCCGCAGTGAGGTATCCGATCTGCAACTGGTGCGCGAGTGGTCGGGGCGCACCCGCAGCGGCGACATCGCCGAGCTGACCGAGCTGGCGGAGGACGCGCCGCTGTGGCCGCAGGTGACCTCCACCGGCGAAAATTGCCTGGGCAGCGAATGCACCCGTTATGACGACTGCCACCTGATGCATGCGCGGCGCCGGGCGCAGGAGGCGGACGTGCTGGTGGTCAACCACCACCTGCTGTTCGCCGACATGGCCCTGAAGGGCGAGGGTTTCGGCGAGCTGCTGCCGGGTGCCAACGCCTTCATCCTCGACGAGGCGCACCAGCTGCCGGAGACCGCCTCCAACTTTTTCGGCACCACGGTCAGCGGCAACCAGCTGCTGGAGCTGGCCCACGACACCATTGCCGAGGATCTGCGCGAGGCCGGTGAAAGCGGCCGCCTGCGCAGCGCCGCCGAGCACCTGGAAAAAACGGCGAAGGATCTGCGTCTCGCCTTCGGCATCGAACAGCGCCGCGGCGCCTGGCGCGAGATCGCGCAGCGGCCGGGGTTCCGCGTGGCGCTGGACGATGTGGACACGGCGCTGAAGGAACTGCACGCCCAGCTCAAGCCCCTGGCCTCGCGCGGCAAGGGGCTGGAAAGCTGCCTGCGCCGCTGCGAGGAGACCCTGCTGCGCTATGCCCAGGTGAGCAGCGACGCCGCCGGCGATCAGATTCACTGGTACGAGACCCACACCCGGTCCTTTTCCCTCAACCTGACGCCCATGGACGTGGCCGCGCTGTTCCAGGCCCAGGTGAGCGCACGGCCCTGCGCCTGGATCTTCACCTCGGCCACCCTGGCGGTGGGCGACAGCTTCGAGCACTTCACCCACCGCCTCGGCCTGCAGGAGGCGAAGACCCATCGCTGGGACAGCCCGTTCGATTTTGCGCGCCAGGCCCTGCTCTACGTGCCGCCGGAGCTGCCCGATCCCAACAGCCCGGCCTATACCGCCGCCGTGGTGGAGCAGGCACTGCCGGTGCTGGAGGCGAGCCGCGGCCGCGCCTTCCTGCTGTTCACCAGCCACCGCGCCTTGCAGGAGGCGGCCGCCCTGCTGGAGGGGCGCCTGGAATACCCATTGCTTGTGCAGGGACAAATGCCGCGCTCGCGCCTGCTGGAGCAGTTCCGTGCCCTGGGCAACGCCATCCTGCTCGGCACCGGCAGCTTCTGGGAGGGCGTGGACGTGCGCGGCGAGGCCCTGTCCTGCGTCATCATCGACAAGCTGCCTTTCGCCTCGCCGGGCGATCCGGTGTTGCAGGCGCGTATCGAGGCCATGCGCGAGCAGGGCGGCAATCCGTTCATGGAATACCAGCTGCCGCAGGCGGTGATCACCCTCAAGCAGGGAGTGGGGCGGCTGATCCGCGATGTGAACGACCGCGGCGTGCTGATGCTGTGCGACCCGCGCCTGGGCAGCAAGTCCTACGGCCGCGTGTTCATCGACAGCCTGCCGCCCATGACCAAGACGCGCAAGCTGGACGTGGTGCAGCGCTTCTTCGCGCAGGAGTGATTGTGCGGCCGGCATCCCGTGGGTAGACTGCTTGAACCAAATTCATACGCCGGGGAGACGAGAACATGAAACGAGCGGTAATGGGTGGAATCATGGCGGCGGCCATGCTGAGCGCGGGTGCCGTGCAGGCTGAGTCTGTGTCGGGGTTGGGCATCGGTGTCAAGGCCGGCACGCTGGGTCTTGGTGCGGACATCACCAAGTCGATTACCGATACGATCAACGCCCGTGTCGGCTTCAACAGCTACAAGTTCACCACTTCCGGCGAGGAAGGCGACGTGGACTACGACATCGATCTCAAGTGGCAGAGCACCGCACTGCTGCTGGACTGGCATCCGGGCGGCGGCAGCTTCCACCTGACGGCCGGCTACATGCTGAACGGCAACAAGCTGGACATGAGGGCCAAGCCCACCTCCACCTACACCATCGGCGATACCACCTATACCCAGGCGGAAGTCGGAACCCTGACCGGTACCGTGGACATGGACGACGGCCCATACATCGGCCTGGGCTGGGGCAATGCGGCGCGCAAGGGTTTCGGTTTCTCGGTTGAACTGGGTGCGCTCTATCAGGGATCGCCCAGCGCGCAGCTGACCGCCACCGGCACCCTGGCCTCCGATCCCCTTTTCCAGCAGGAATTGGCCAAGGAAGAGGCGAAGGCCAACGACAGCCTGGACAGCTACAAGTGGTATCCGCAGATCGCCATCGGCGTATCCTACGGCTTCTGATGTCTGCCTGACGCAACGCCCGCGCCGCACTCCGGCGCGGGCGTTGTTTTGTCCAGGGATGGACTTATGCCGCGGAGGCCAGGGATGGCCGGGAGCGGCGCTTGGACAGGGATGGACTTATGCCGCGGAGGCCAGGGATGGCCGGGAGCGGCGCTCTGCGCTTCGTGCGATAATCGCGGCCCTTCATTGAACAACATCCCGACGCCGTGAAGCTACTTGCCCTGGAAAGCGCCACCGAATCCTGTTCCGTCGCCCTGCGCGACGGCGACACCGTGTACGCGCGCTCGCAGCTGGCGCCGCGCGAGCATGCGGCGTTGCTGTTGCCGATGGTGGAGGCGGTGCTGGCGGAGGCGGGTCTGACGCTGGCCGGGCTGGATGCCGTCGCCTTCGGCCGCGGCCCCGGCAGTTTCACCGGTGTGCGCATCGCCGCCAGCGTCACCCAGGGACTGGCCTTTGCCGCCGATCTGCCGGTGTTGCCCGTTTCCACGCTGGCGGCATTGGCGCAGGGCGCCTGGCGCGAACACGGCGTGCACCGGGTGGCCGCGGCCATCGATGCCCGCATGGGCGAGGTGTACTGGGGACTGTACCGGGAACAGGACGGCGTGATGCTGCCCGAGGGCGAGGAGGGCGTGTTCGCGCCGGAACTTGTGCCGCTGCCGCGGGCGGCGGATTGCACGGGCGCGGGTAGCGGCTGGGCGACCTACGCCGACGCGCTGGCTGAACGTTGCGGCATCGCGACGCACTACGGCGATCGCTATCCCCAGGCCGTCGACATACTGACTCTCGCCGCCGCGGCGTGGCATGCGGGCAAGGCCGTGGATGCCGCGCTGGCGCAGCCGGTTTATCTGCGCGACAAGGTCACGCACCAGCGCTGAGAAAATACGGCGACTTCTCTCGCCAAGGCGCCGAGCGCGCCAAGAAGGCCTCCCGCAGATCGCGATATGACTGGCCTTATGTTTTCTCTGCATCTTTGCGGTTTGGCGAGATCAAATCATTCATCGTTTCCACGCGGTCGTTTCTGCGCATCCCACCCGCGACGTGCCGTCTATCCTGGGCATAAGCGTGGGAACGATTAGGACTTAAACCACCAGGTCCAGCTGCTGCACCGTTCCCACCCCGCCGTCTTCCCCCAGATAGATTCCACTGGCGCGCACCATGCCCAGCAGTGCGTTTTCGCTGTCCTTGACTGAGAACGGCGTGGCGGCCTGGCCGAGGTAAATGGCGCCGACGTTGCGTGCCAGCAGTCCGTCCAGGTGATCATTGCCTTCCGCGTCCCGGGTCCAGACCAGCAGGCGGGCGAATATTGCGTCGCTTTCATCGATCCAGCCGTTGCCGTCTTCGTCATAGGCGGCGAGATCGGCGAAGCCGTTGCCGCTCAGGGCGCCGAATAATTCACTGCCGTCGTTGACCACGCCATCGGCGTTGCGATCGAGGGCGAGAAAGCCGCTGCCGGGTGCGACGAAGGCGATGTCGTCCGCCTGGCCGTCGACGTCGATATCGAAGGCGAACCGGGTCTTGGTGAGCTGGGCCGCCGTGCCTTCGAAGTTGATCACCAGCGGATCCTTGAGGGCGTCGCCGGCACGCACGCTGAGATTGCTGTGGCTGATGAACTCGCGGCTCATGTTGAGCTCCACGCTGAGCTCGATCTCGCGGCCGTCGGCGGTGCGCACCACGCCCTGGGCGGAGAAGCGGGTGCTCTCCTGTTCCACCGTGGTCTCCTCGCGTTCATAGACCGCACCCCAGCCTTCTCTGCCATTGCCGCGGCCGTGATGCTCCTGCGGCAAATCGACCTTCCCGTCGTGATTCAGCTCCCTGGCGTCAAACAGTTCCAGGCTGCGGCCGGTGAGTCGTTCGATCAGCAGTTTGAGCACGGTGACCTGGAGTTCCTCGGCGCTGTAGGCGGTGGCGTCGGCGTCCTCGACGGTTGCCACCGGCGCCGGTGCCGCGGCCTGGGGTGCGGGTGTGGCACGTTGCGGCGGCGGCGCGAGGCGCGGCGCCTGCTGCGCATGCAGCAGGCTGCTGCTGCCGGTACCCATGCGCAACTGTTCGCTTTCCGACTCCATGGTGACCTGGCGGCGGCCCTCCGGGCCGTCCTTCCAGACGGTGAGGGATTCACGCTGGCGCTGGTATTCGAGATAACTGTGGCTGCTGTGCAGCTGGAGATTGGAGCTGGTGACGATCATGGTGTCCTCCACGGCGGGACGCGCTGTGTCCGACATAGCGTCCCGGGGCTGGAGAACTTTAGGGGGCAGTCAGCGTAACGGCAGGCTGCGGAAAATCTTTAGTGCTTCGCGGTCGGTGCGCAATGCGCACCCTACATGGACTGAGGCGCGGAGAAACTGACACATCACCGTTGTGAAGCGGCGATACCCCTTCACATATAAATGTTTCTGCGTCTCTGCGTCTCTGCGACAGATGTTGTTTAACTCACTGGGTCAGCAGCTTTTCCAGCAGGCGTTCGTAGATGGCGCTGAGGGTATCGAGGTCGGCAACGCTGACGCACTCGTTCACCTTGTGGATGGTGGCATTGAGCGGCCCCAGTTCCAGCACCTGGGCGCCGGTGGGGGCGATGAAGCGGCCGTCGGAGGTCCCGCCCTTGGTATTCACCTCGGGCTCCACTCCGGCGATCTCACGCACCGCGGCGACGGCGGCGGGAAGCAGCTCGCCGGTTTCGGTGAGGAAGGGATTGCCCGACAGCGACCAGCGCAGCGTGTACTTGATGCCGTGGCGATCGAGCAGCGCCTCCACCTTCTTCTGCAATCCTTCCGAGGTCTGCTCGGTGGAGAAACGGAAGTTGAACATCACTTCCATGGCGCCGGGGATGACGTTGTTGGCGCCGGTGCCGGCGCTGACGTTGGCCACCTGGAACGAGGTGGGCGGGAAATATTCGTTGCCGCGATCCCATTCCGTGGTGCACAGCTCCTGCATTACCGGCGCGAAACGGTGCACCGGGTTGTCGGCCAGATGTGGATAGGCGACGTGGCCCTGCACGCCGTGCACGGTGAGGTAGCCGGTGAGCGAGCCGCGGCGGCCGTTCTTGATGCCGTCGCCCAGCACAGTGACGCTGGATGGTTCGCCCACCAGGCACCAGGTGATCTTTTCGTTGCGCTGTTCCAGCACCCCGATCACCTTCACCGTGCCGTCCACGGCAACGCCTTCCTCGTCGGAGGTGAGCAGGAAGGCGATGGAGCCCCGGTGTTCCGGGTGCTGTGCGAGAAAGCGTTCCGTGGCGGTGACGAAGGCGGCGATGGAACCCTTCATGTCCGCGGCGCCGCGGCCATACAACATGCCGTCCACCACTTCGGTGGCGAAGGGCGCGTGGGTCCAGTTGCCCTCCGGGCCGGTGGGCACCACGTCGGTGTGGCCGGCGAAACAGAACAGCGGCCCGTCGCTGCCGCGCCGCGCCCACAGATTGTCCACCTCGCCGAAGCGCATCGGCTCGATGCGGAAACCCAGCGGGCGCAGCCGTTCGGCAATGAGCTGCTGGCAGCCGGCGTCGTCCGGCGTGACCGAACGGCGGGCGATGATTTCCTTGGCGAGTTCGAGGGTGGCGGACATGGTGCTGCTCACAGTGATGGGGTGTCGCTATTAGGCCACAAAGTGAGGTGGCGGTGAAACGCCGGTCCTAGGCACTGAACAGGTTTTCATAGGTGGCGGCGGCAAAGCCCACAGTGATTCTGCCGTCTTGCAGCAGCACCGGGCGCTTGATCAGGGGCGGGTGCTCCAACATCAGCCGCACGGCGTCATCGTTGTCGCCGATCTGCCGCGCGTTCTCCGACAACTGTCGCCAGGTGGTGCCGCGGGTGTTGATCAGCGTCGCCGTGTCGACCTGTTGCAGCCAGCCGTTGAGCGTGGCGGCATCGAGACCATCGGCGCGCAGGTCGTGAAAGCGGTAGGCGATGCCGTGCGCATCGAGCCAGGCGCGGGCCTTGCGCACGGTATCGCAATTCTTGATGCCGTAAAGAGTGGTCATGGAGTCCTTGCAAGTGACAAGTTTCAAGTCACAAGAGATTCTTGCAACTTGTTACTTGCCACTTCATCTCAGATGTCGCGCAGCAGCTCGTTGATGCCGACCTTGCCGCGGGTCTTCTCGTCCACCTTCTTGACGATCACCGCGCAGTACAGGCTGTACTTGCCGTCCTTGGAGGGCAGGTTGCCGGATACCACCACCGAACCGGCGGGGACGCGGCCGTAATGCACTTCGCCGGTCTCGCGATCGTAGATTTTGGTGGACTGGCCGATGTACACGCCCATGGAGATGACGGAACCTTCCTCGACGATGACGCCTTCCACCACTTCGGAACGGGCGCCGATGAAGCAGTTGTCCTCGATGATGGTGGGGGCGGCCTGCAGCGGCTCCAGCACGCCGCCGATGCCGACGCCGCCGGACAGGTGCACGTTCTTGCCGATCTGGGCGCAGGAGCCGACGGTGGCCCAGGTGTCGACCATGGTGCCGGAGTCGACGTAGGCGCCGATGTTGACGTAGGACGGCATCAGCACCGCACCGGAGGCGATGTAGGAACCGCGGCGGGCGGTGGCCGGCGGCACCACGCGTACGCCGCCTTCGCGGAAGTCGCGCGAGTTCATGTCGGCGTACTTGGAGGGCACCTTGTCGTAGTAGTTGGTGAAGCCGCCCTTCATGAATTCGTTGTCGTTGATGCGGAAGGAGAGCAGTACGGCCTTCTTCAGCCACTCGTTCACCGTCCACTTGCCCACGGCCTGGCGCTCGGCGACGCGCGCCTTGCCGCTGTCGAGCAGGCGGATGGCCTCTTCGACGGCTTCCTTGACGTGGGTATCGACGTTGCGCGGGGTGATCTCGGCACGGCGCTCGAAGGCCTGTTCAATGACGTTCTTGATATCGTTCATTTCATTCTCCAGTTTTAAAAACCTGCCGCAGAGACGCGGAGGGCGCAGAGTGGCGCAAGCAGGGTTTGCATCAGTAATCTCTGTGTCTCGGCGTCTCTGCGGCGGAAGTTTGCTTTCAGATTTGTTTTACAAACTCGCGGAGGCGGCGTGCCGCCTCCACGCATTCATCCATTTCTGCCACCAGCGCGATGCGCACGCGGTTGCGGCCGGGGTTCATCCCGTGCGCCTCGCGCGACAGGTAGCTGCCGGGCAGCACGGTGACGTGCTGCTGCGCGTACAGCTCGCGGGTGAAGCGTTCGTCGTCGATGGGCGTCTCCACCCACAGGTAGAAACCGGCTGCCGGTTTTTCCACCGTGAGCACCGGCTGCAAAATTTCCACCACTGCATCGAACTTGCGCTGGTAATAGGCGCGGTTCTCAATCACATGCGCCTCGTCCTGCCAGGCGCTGATGCTGGCGGCCTGGGTCGGCGGCGGCAGGGCACAGCCCTGGTAGGTGCGGTAGAGCAGGAACTTGTTGAGCACCTGGGCGTCGCCGGCGACGAAGCCGGAGCGCAGGCCGGGCAGGTTGGAGCGCTTGGACAGGGAGTGAAACACCACGCAGCGCCGGTAATCGTCGCGCCCCAGCGCGGCACAGGCCTGCAACAGGCCGGCCGGCGGATTGGCCTCGTCGTTGTACAGCTCGGAATAGCATTCGTCCGAGGCGATGATGAAGTCGTGCCGGTCGGCCAGGGCGATGAGGCGCTGGAAATACTCGATGGGCGCCACCGCGCCGCTGGGATTGCCCGGCGAGCAGACGTAGAGCAGCTGGCAGCGCTGCCATACGTCATCCGGCACGGCGTCCAGATTGGGCAGGAAGCCGGTGGCGGCGGTGGCGTTCATGAAATACGGCTCAGCGCCGGCGAGCAGGGCGGCGCCTTCGTAGATCTGGTAGAAGGGGTTGGGCATCAGCACCAGCGGATTGCTGCTGCGGTCCACCACCGCCTGGGCGAAGGCGAACAGCGCCTCGCGGGTACCGGCGACCGGCAGGACGTGTTTTTCGGCGTCCACGCTGCCGTCCTTGAGCCGGAAGCGGCGGGTCAGCCATAGTGCGATGGCGGCGCGCAGCTCCACCCGGCCCTTGGTGAGCGGATAGTTGGCCAGGCCGGCCAGATTGGCCACCAGCTCGTCGCGGATGAAGGCGGGCGGCTGGTGCTTGGGTTCGCCGATGGACAGCACGATATGCGACAGCGCCGCCGGCGGAGTCACCCCGGCCTTGAGCTGGGCAAGCTTTTCAAAGGGATAGGGCTGTAGCCTGTCGAGGTCCGGGTTCATCGCGGCGCGGAGTCTGGATGTGGTTGTTTTAAGGCCAAAAACGGCCGCCTATTATAGGGGGCGGGGTGTTGACCGTCCAATTATCCAAGGAAACTGCTGCCATATGCGTTTACATCACGTCAGCCTGCTGATCGCCGATACCGCCCGCGCCCTGGGTTTTTACCGCGACATCCTCGGCCTGGCCGAGGCGCCGCGGCCCGCGCTGGGCTTTCCCGGCGCCTGGCTGGACGTCGGCGGACAGCAGATCCACCTGCTGGAGCTGCCCAATCCCGACCCGGTGGACGGGCGTCCCGATCACGGCGGGCGCGACCGCCATGTGGCCTTGTCCTGTCCCGATCTGGATGCCCTCGTCGCCCGCCTGGAGGCGGCCGGCCTTCCCTATACCCGCAGCCGGTCCGGCCGGGCGGCGGTGTTCTGCCGCGATCCCGACGGCAATGCGGTGGAGCTGATCGCAGGCGGATAAGGACGCGTTGTGGTTTAATGTCGCCCCATGTTTCGACCACTCATATTGTCCATCGGCCTGCGCTACACCCGCGCCAAGCGCCGCAATCATTTCATCTCCTTCATCTCGCTCATTTCCATGCTCGGCATCGCCCTGGGCGTGACGGCGCTGATCACCGTGCTGTCGGTGATGAACGGCTTCGAGCAGGAGCTGCGTACCCGCATCCTGGGGATGACCTCGCACGCCACCATCAGCGGCTATGGCGTGCCGCTGCGCAACTGGCAGGAGGTGGCGACGGCGGCGCAGCGCGACGCGCGCGTGCTGGGTGCCGCGCCCTACATCCAGAAGGAAGGCATGCTCATCGAAGGGCAGCGCGTCAACGGTTCGCTGATTCGCGGCGTGCTGCCGGCGGAGGAGCCGGCGGTGTCGGAGGTGGGCAACAAGATGGTGACGGGCAGCCTGGAGGATTTGCGGCCGGGCGAGTTCAACATCGTGCTCGGCATCGATCTGGCGCGCATTCTCGGCGTGATGGTGGGCGACAAGGTGACCCTGGTGACGCCGGCGGCCAATGTCACCCCGGCGGGGGTGCTGCCGCGGCTGAAGCGCTTTACCGTCAGCGGCATCTTCGAGGTGGGCATGTATGAATACGACAGCGCCCTGGCCCTGGTGCACATCGAGGACGCGGGGATTCTGTTCCGCATGCCCGGCGAGGTGACCGGCGTGCGGCTCAAGCTGGACGACATGTTCAACGCCCCCTGGGTGGTGCGCGAGCTGGCGCAGACCCTGCCCGGTACCTTCCAGGTCAGCGACTGGACACAGCAGCATGCCAATTTCTTCCGCGCCATCCGCACCGAGAAGACGGTGATGTTCGTGATCCTGTTCCTCATCGTGGCGGTGGCGGCATTCAACATCGTTTCCACCCTGGTGATGGTGGTGACCGACAAGAAGACCGACATCGCCATCCTGCGCACCCTGGGCCTGTCGCCCAACGGGGTAATGGGCGTGTTCATGGTGCAAGGCACGGTGATCGGCTTCATCGGCACCCTGTTCGGCGTGGTGGGCGGCATCGCCCTGGCGCTCAACGTGGAAACCATCGTGCCCGCCATCGAGCGGCTGTTCGCCGTGCAGTTCCTGCCGGCGGACGTGTACTACATCAGCAAGCTGCCCTCGCAACTGGACTGGGGCGACGTGGGCCGCATCGCCGTGGTGTCCTTCCTGCTCAGCATCGTCGCCACGCTGTACCCGGCCTGGAGCGCGGCGCGCACCCAGCCGGCGGAGGCCCTGCGCTATGAGTGAGACGGTGCTGTCCTGTCACGGTCTGGGCAAGACCTATACCGAGGGCCCGCAGGCGGTGGAAGTGCTGCGCGAGGTGAGCCTCAGCGTAGCGCGCGGCGAGCGCGTCGCGGTGGTGGGCGCCTCCGGTTCCGGCAAGAGCACGCTGCTGCACCTGCTCGGCGGACTGGAGCTGCCCAGCGCCGGCCGTGTCGAGGTGGCGGGGCAGGATATGGCCCGCCTGGGTGAGGCCGCGCGCGGCCGCCTGCGCAACCGCGCCCTGGGCTTTGTCTACCAGTTCCATCACCTGTTACCGGAATTCAGCGCGCTGGAAAACGTGGCGATGCCGCTGCTCATCGGCGGCGCGCGGGTCGGCGAGGCCGCAGCCCGCGCGACGGAGCTGTTGCAGCGCGTCGGCCTGGGCCACCGTCTGAGCCACAAGCCGGGCGAGCTGTCCGGCGGCGAGCGCCAGCGCGCCGCCCTGGCCCGCGCCCTGGTCACCCGGCCGCAATGCGTGCTGGCGGACGAGCCGACCGGCAACCTGGATCAGCACACGGCGGAACAGGTGTACGGCCTGATGCTGGAGCTGAACGAGGAGCTCCAGACCAGCTTCGTGGTGGTGACCCACGACATGGGGCTGGCGGCGCGCATGCACCGCATTCTCAGATTGGAAGACGGCAGGATTGTTATGTAGGAGCGAATCATTCGCTCCTATGGCTTGTTCTCGAAAGTCTTGCGCAGTTCCCGCTCGCGCTTCTTGTGTTGCAGGTGGCGGATCAGGTGCAGGCGCCACAGGCCGCGCACGCCGAAGTAGCCGAGCAGGCTGCTGAGGGTGGCCATGATCAGGCAGCCGAGCAGGAAGGGTTGCCAGATGAGGGACAGCTCCGTGCTCAGCCATTCCCAACTCACCTCGAACTCCATCGGGTGCACCGGCACGCCCAGCAGCCAGCTGCCCACCTTGTAGCAGAAGTAGAAGATCGGCGGCATGGTGATCGGGTTGGTGACCCACACCAGGGCGATGGACAGCGGCAGGTTGACGCGGAACAGGATGGCGAACAGCGATGCCGGCAGCATTTGCAGCGGCATCGGTATGAAGGCCCAGAACAGGCCGTTGGCGAAGGCGCCCGAGGCGGAACGGCGGTTGAGGTGGAACAGGTTCGGGTCGTGCAGCAGGGTGCCGAAGATGCGCAGGTGCTTGTGTTCGCGGATCACCCGGTGATCCGGCATAAGGCGTTTGAGAAATTTTTTCGGCATTTGGGCGGGGTACGCCTGGGCTGAAAGGGCGCGCCTATTATCCACAATCAGCCAGGGACAAGAAACATGGTCGCAGGGACGCTGGCCTTTCTTTTCGGTATTGTCGTTTTCCAGATGCAGGCGGATCTGCCTGCCACGTCCTGGCTGGCGGTCCTGCTGCCGGTGCTGACGCTGCCCTGGTTGGTCCCGCCAAAACTGCGCCTGTGGGCGCGGCTCGTGGCGACGGCTGCCGCCGGTGTGTTGTGGGCTTGGCTGGGCGCCGTCATGGTGTTGCAGCAGCATCTGCCTGCGGCGCTGGAGGGCGAGGACCTGCTGCTCGAGGGCGTCATCGCCGCCATTCCCGAGACCGATACGCAACGCACCCGCTTCCTGCTGGAGACCTCGCGTATGTCTCATGACGGCAGCGAGCTGCCGCCGCCCGGCCGGGTGCGGCTGGCCTGGTACGCGCCCGCGCCGCCCTTGCAGGCGGGCCAGCGCTGGCGTTTGCAGGTGCGGTTGAAACGTCCCCACGGCATGATGAATCCCGGCAGCTTTGATTACGAGGGCTGGCTCTACCAGCAGCGGCTGCGCGCCACCGGCTATGTGCGTCCGGGGTCGGACACGGTCCTGCTGGCGGAGGACGGCGGCGATTATCCCTTGCAGCGTTTGCGCCAGCAGCTGTACGAAAAGCTGACCGTACTGGCGGGGGAGCATCCACTGGGCGGCATGCTGGCGGCCCTGGCCCTGGGCGAGCGCCAGGGCATCACGCCGGCACAATGGCAGCTGCTGCGTGCCACCGGCACCAACCACCTGGTGGCCATTTCCGGCCTGCACATCGGCATCGTCGCCGGCCTCATATTTTTCCTGGTGCGCCGTTTCTGGCCCTGGCCCGAGCGCCTGCCGTCGCCCAAGGCCGCCGCCCTGGCGGCCCTCGTCGCCGCCCTGCTGTACGCGGCCCTGGCCGGCTTTTCCATCCCCACCCGGCGTGCCCTGATCATGGTGGCGGTGGCCATGCTGGCGCTGCTGGGGCAGCGCACGCCGCGGCCCTCACGGGTGCTGGCCCTGGCCCTGCTGGCGGTGCTGTTCCTTGATCCGCTGGCGGTGCTGGCGCCGGGCTTCTGGCTTTCCTTTGGCGCGGTGGCGGTGATTCTCTACGGCATGGGGGCGCGCCTAGGTTCGGGCGGCTGGTGGTGGCGCTGGGGCCGGGTGCAGTTGCTGGTGGCGGCGGGGCTGGCGCCGCTGCTGGCGGTGTGGTTCCAGCAGGTGCCGCTGGTCGCGCCCCTGGCCAACCTGCCCGCGGTGCCCTGGGTCTCGCTGCTGGTGGTGCCGCTGGTGCTGCTGGGTACGGCGCTCGCCCCCGTGCTGCCCGGGGTGGCGGCAGGCGTGCTGCACCTGGCCTTGCTTGCCCTGGACGGGTTGTGGTGGTGGCTGGAGTTTTGCGCGGGACTGGCGCCGCAGGAATGGAGCGTGCTGGCCGCGGCGCCGTGGACGGTGATACCGGCCGTGCTCGGACTGGCCTGGCTGCTGGCGCCGCGCGGCTGGCCGGTGCGCTGGCTGGGGTTGTTCTGGCTGTTGCCGATGTTGCTGGTGAAGCCGCCGGGACCGGTCCCGGGGCAGGCGGCGGTGACGGTGCTGGACGTGGGGCAGGGGCTGGCGGTACTGGTGCGTACCGCGGGACACGTGCTGCTGTACGACACCGGGCCGCGCTATGGCCCCGACGCCGATGCCGGCGCAATGGTCATCGTGCCGCTGTTGCGCCATTTCGGCATCGACCGCATCGACACGCTGATCCTGAGTCACGGCGACACCGATCACGCCGGGGGCCTCGCGACGGTACTGGCCGCACTGCCGGTGGGGCGCACGCTCAGCAGCAGCGCCGAGCCTGCCGCCGGAATCGACGCGGAGATCTGCCGTCGCGGCCAGGGCTGGCGCTGGGACGGCATTGAATTCGAGCTGCTCTATCCGCCGCAGGACACCGCCAGCCGCGGCAACGACGGTTCCTGCGTCCTGCGCGTCAGCAACAGTGCCGGCAGCGTGCTGCTGAGCGGCGACATCGAGGCAGCGGCGGAAGGGGAACTGTTGGCACGGGTGCCGGAAAAACTGAAGGCGGACGTGCTGGTGGCACCGCACCACGGCAGCCGGACCTCGTCTTCGCCACCGTTCGTGACGGCTGTGGCAGCGCGCCACGTGCTGTTTTCGATAGGCTACCGCAACCGCTACGGCTTCCCGCATCCTGCGGTGGCGGCGCGTTACCGCAGCGCCGGGGCCGAGTCGCACACCACGGCGGCGGAGGGGGCCATAACCGTGCGCCTCACGGCGGACAGCGTGGTGCTGGAGTCCTGGCGGCAGCAGGCGCGGCGCTACTGGTTCAGCGATTGAGTCCGGGCGGACCGCGGCGCGCCGTTCCTACCGCGGGCCACATTTGGTACAGTGTCGCCACTTTTTTGTGGCCGTAATTTAAGGGGAATATCGGGTGTTTGAAATTATTGTTGCCGGCGGCTGGCTGATGGCGCCGATCATCCTCTGTTCCATCGCCGCCCTGGCCATCATCGGCGAGCGTTTCTGGAGCCTGCGCCAGGACAAGGTGACCCCGCGCAACCTGGTGGCCCAGGTGTGGCACTGGCGCAAGAACAACCAGCTGTCCCAGGAGCGGGTGCTGGCGCTGCGCAACAGCTCGCCGCTGGGCCGGGTGCTGGCGTCAGGCCTGCTCAACATGGCCCACAGCCGCGAGGTGATGAAGGAAAGCCTGGAGGAAACCGGGCGCCAGGTGGTGCTGGAGCTGGAGCGCTACCTCAATACCCTGGGTACCATCGCCTCCATTTCGCCGCTGCTCGGCCTGCTCGGTACCGTGCTTGGCATGATCAAGGTGTTCACCGCCATCACCACCCAGGGCGTGGGCAATCCCGGCGTGCTCGCCGGCGGCATCTCCGAGGCGCTGATCACCACTGCCGCCGGTCTCACCGTCGCCATTCCCAGCCTGATGTTCTACCGCTACTTCCGCGGCAAGGTGGATGCCCTGGTGCTGAAGATGGAGGAGGAGGCGCTCAAGCTGGTGGAAGTGATTCACGGCGAGCGCGAGGCGGGAGATGCCGCGGGATGAAGTTCCAGCCCAACAAGCGGGAAGAGCCGGACGTCAACCTGACGCCGCTCATCGACGTGGTGTTTCTGCTGCTGATCTTCTTCATGGTGTCGACTACCTTCAACCGCGAGACCGAAATCAGCATCGAGCTGCCCGAAGCGACGGGTGAAATCCTCGAGAGCGAACGCAAGGTGGTGGAGATCAGCATCGACGGCGAAGGCCGCTTCTTCGTCAACCAGCAGGAAGTGATCAACACCAAACTGGAGACGCTCAAGCAGGCCATCGCCAAGGCCGCCGGCGACGAGGCCAAGCCGCAGGTGATCCTCAGTGCCGATCGGCGCACGCCGCACCAGGCGGTGATCACCGCCATGGATGCGGCGCGCCAGCTGGGCTTCGTGCACCTGACCTTCGCCACCAGCCAGCCGGCCGAGGGCCAGTAAGCCCATGTCGAAAAAGTTGTTGCCGGGCGACTCGCTGCACCTCTACCGCCGTCTGCTGCGCTACGTGCTGCCGCACTGGCGCGTGTTCCTCACGGCATCCCTGGCCCTCATCATCGTCGCCGGCAGCGAGGCGGCCTTTGCCGCGCTGATCAAGCCGATGATGGACGGCACCTTCGTCGAGCGCGACAGCGCGGTGATCAAGTGGGCGCCGGTGGTGATGATTGTGCTGTTCCTGTTCAACGGCATCGCCAGCTACGGCGCGTCCATGGGCATGCAGTGGGTGGCGCGGCGGGTGATCAAGACCCTGCGCGGCGAGATGTTCCGCCGCCTGCTCAAGCTGCCGGTGGTGTATTTCGACAGCACCGCCTCGGGCAATCTCATCTCCAAGCTGATCTACGACGTGGAGCAGGTGTCCATGGCCAGCACCGAGGCGGTCAGCGTGCTGATCCGCGACACGCTGACGGTGGTGGCGCTGTTGGGCTGGATGCTCTATCTCAACTGGCAGCTGGCGCTGATCCTG
>Ga0299912_10001113_pt1 | contig 21780 bp, 20 predicted proteins | sample RVTome_2_FD_207667 | JGI IMG/M metagenome (GOLD analysis project Ga0299912, IMG submission 207667) | Soil microbial communities from uranium-contaminated site in the Upper Colorado River Basin, Wyoming, United States - RVT95D214 (version 2) ... | reverse complement strand
CCCCGGCCCTCCCCCCAACCCTCCACGCAGTGGAGGAGGCCTGGGCAAGAAGGCCGGAGCAAAGCTCCGGCTTTCTTGCTTACCCTTCCTTTATCCTGCTTCTCCTATTTAGCCTTAAAAGTCAGTCCCTCCTTATCCGCATCCACCAGCACCTTATCCCCTTCCTTGAACTTTCCTTCCAGCAGCATGGGGGCCAGTTTGTCCTGGAGGAAGTGCTGGATGGCCCGGCGTAAGGGTCTGGCGCCGTAAACCGGGTCGTAGCCCGCGTCCGCCAGAAAGTCCCTCGCCTTATCCGTCAGTTCCAGGTGCAGTTGCCGCTCTTCCAGGAGTTTAGCCAGCCGCTTGATTTGCAGGATGACGATCTCCCGGAGCTGCTCTTTGCTCAGGCGGTGGAAGATAAGAATATCGTCCACCCGGTTCAGGAACTCCGGCTTGAAGTGGAGTTTCAGGGCCTCCATGACCCGATCCCGCATCTTTTCTTCGTCCGTGACCTCGGCGATGTACTGGCTGCCGATGTTGGAGGTCATGATGATGATGGTGTTCTTGAAGTCCACGGTGCGGCCGTGGCCGTCGGTGAGGCGGCCGTCGTCCAGGATTTGCAAAAGAGCGTTGAACACCTCCGGGTGAGCCTTCTCCACTTCGTCAAAAAGCACCACGGAGTAAGGCCGGCGGCGCACCGCCTCGGTGAGCTGGCCCCCCTCCTCGTAGCCCACGTAGCCCGGAGGCGCGCCGATGAGGCGGGAGACGGTGTGCTTCTCCATGTATTCGCTCATGTCCAGGCGGATCATGGCCTGTTCGGAGTCAAAGAGGAACTCCGCCAGGGCCCGGGCCAACTCGGTTTTGCCCACGCCGGTGGGGCCCAGGAAGATAAACGACCCCAGGGGGCGGTTGGGATCTTGTAAACCGGAACGGGCCCGGCGCACCGCGTTGGACACCGCGGCGACGGCCTCCTCCTGGCCCACCACCCGGGCGGCCAGGCGCTCCTCCATGTGCAGGAGTTTTTGTATTTCCCCTTCCAGGAGGCGGGTAACGGGGATGCCGGACCATTTAGCCACCACTTCTGCCACGTCCTCCGCGTCCACTTCCTCCTTGAGCATGGCCCCGGCCTGTTGCCTCTCCTCCAGCTTTTTGGTTTCAGTCTCCAGCTCTTGTTGCAGGTTGAGGAGCACGCCGTATTTCAACTCCGCGGCCCGGGCCAAGTCCCCGGCCCGCTCTGCCTGGGACGCTTCAAACTGGGTCTTCTCCATCTTTTCCTTGACCCCCCGGATGCGGGCAATGACTTCTTTCTCCTGCTGCCAGCGGGCCTTCAGGGCCCCGCTCCGCTCTTTCAGGTCCCCCAGGCTCTTTTCGATTTTGGCCAGCCGTTCTTTGGACGCGGGGTCCTCCTCCCGTTTCAGGGCCTCCCGTTCGATCTCCTCCTGGGTGATCCTGCGCTCCACTTCGTCTATCTCCCCGGGACGGGAATCGATCTCCATGCGCAATTTGGACGCGGCCTCATCAATCAGGTCCACCGCCTTATCCGGCAGGTGCCGGTCGGTGATGTAGCGGTGCGAAAGTGTCGCCGCGGCCACGATGGCCGCGTCCTTGATGCGCACCCCGTGGTGCACTTCGTAGCGTTCTTTAAGCCCCCGGAGGATGGCGATGGTGTCCTCCACCGAGGGCTCCACCACCATGATGGGCTGGAAGCGGCGCTCCAGGGCCGCGTCCTTTTCGATGTACTTGCGGTACTCGTTGATGGTGGTGGCCCCCACGCAATGCAACTCTCCCCGGGCCAGGGGGGGCTTGATCATATTGGAGGCGTCGATGGCGCCTTCCGCGGCCCCCGCGCCCACCAGGGTGTGCAGCTCATCGATGAACATGATGATCTTGCCGTCGGACTCCGTCACTTCCTTGAGCACCGCCTTGAGCCGGTCCTCGAACTCCCCCCGGAACTTGCTGCCCGCGATGAGGGCGCCTAAGTCCAGGGCCATCAGGCGTTTGTCCTTCAGGCTTTCGGGCACGTCGCCGTTGACGATGCGCTGGGCCAGGCCCTCCACGATGGCGGTTTTGCCCACCCCGGCCTCGCCGATGAGCACCGGGTTGTTCTTGGTGCGCCGGGAGAGCACCTGGACAATGCGCCGGATCTCCGAGTCCCGCCCGATGACCGGGTCCAGCTTCCCGGACCGGGCCATTTCCGTGAGGTCCCGGCCATATTTTTCCAGGGGTTGATATTTTTCTTCCGGGGCCTGGTCCGTGACCCGCTGCGCGCCCCTAAGCTCCGCCAGGGCCTTCAAGATGGCGTCCAGGGTCAGCCCCTGCCCCGCCAGCAGCCGGCCCACGTCTCTGGTTTTATCCGCGGCCAGAGCCAGGAAGAGATGCTCCGTGGAGACATACTCGTCCTTCATCCGGTCCGCCTGCTTAAAAGCTTCGTCCAGGGCCTTATTTAAAGAAGGGGAGAGATAGACCTGGGCCTCGCCGCTGACTTGGGGCAGCCGGGTAAGCAGGTCCTCCGCCCCCTGGATGAGTTTCTGGGGATCGACTTCCATTTTCTTCAAAAGGGGCCGGATCAGCCCCTCTTCCTGGGCCAGGAGGGCCCGGAGCAGGTGGGCCGGCTCCATCTGGGGATGGTTCAGCCGCCGGGCCAGCTCCTGGGCGCCGGAGAGGGCCTCCTGGGCTTTGTAGGTCAATTTATCCAATCTCACAGCCATTATTCTCCAAACCTCCGTCTTTCCGTAGCTAACTTTGAGAAATCACTTAGAAAAGATAAGTAGCAAAACATTTTTGTCAAGCGCTTGTGACCAAATGAATTTGCTTTCAGGGAATAAAATTGACGGAATTGGTTTTCTGGATTATTATGAAATTGATATGAAGAATCACTTAAATTATTTGATTTATCAAGTAATTATCTTGGATGAAATAAATCATTAATCATTTTTTTAAAAATCAGATAGCCTGGTTATCTCGGGAATCATGCAAATCATCGCCCTCATCCCCGCCCGCTACGGTTCCACCCGGTTTCCTGGGAAGCCCCTGGCTCCGGTCCTGGGAAAGCCCCTGATCCAACGGGTCTATGAGCAGGCCCAGACGGTCTCGGAATTGGCTGCGGTCTGGGTGGCCACCGACGACGACCGCATCCGGGAATGCGTGGAGTCCTTCGGCGGGCAGGCCGTTCTGACCCGGTACGACCACCCTTCCGGCAGCGACCGCCTGGCCGAAGCCTCCTTTCTCCTGGGACTGGCCCCGGAGGATTTGGTCATCAATATCCAGGGGGACCAGCCCGTCTTTCCCCCGGAACTCATCGGCCAGTTGGCCGCAGCCCTCAACCAGGACCCGCTCCCGGCCATGGCCACCCCCGCCCGCCGGGTGGACGACCTGGAGCTGGCCTTAAACCCCAACGTGGTCAAGGTGGTCTTCGACCAGCACCGCCGGGCCCTCTACTTCTCCCGGAGCCCCCTGCCCTACTGGCGGGACGGCGACGCCCCCTATTTTTATAAGCATATCGGCATCTACGCCTATCGCGTGGATTTTCTCCAGAGATTCGTCACCTTGCCCCCGGGCCGCTGGGAGGACGCGGAAAAACTGGAACAGCTCCGGGCCCTGGAACACGGCTTTCCCATCCACATCGTGGAAACCACTGGGGACACCCTGGAAGTGGACACCCCCGAAGATTTGGCGCGGTTGGAGGCTTTTTTGGGGGGAGGGGGCTAAGGGCCTGCATAGGCAAGACGCCGGTGCCACCGGCCCTTACCCCCACCCCCTAACCACTTACAGGGTTTTCCCGGCCCTCAAGGAGCAGACATGCACCTCAGAGAACCCAAATCCCGCCTTATCTTCCCCCTGGATGTGCCGGAGGGAAACGCGGCTCTGGAATTGGTGCACTCCCTCCGGGACGAAGTGGGCCTCTTCAAGGTGGGGCTGGAGCTGTACCTGGCCGCCGGACCGGAATTACTGCAAATCCTGGCAAATAAAGCTGGCCTGGAGAGAATCTTTCTGGACCTAAAATTGTACGACATCCCTTCCACGGTTATCGGGGCCGCCCATACCCTCCTTCCTGGCCTGGCCTTAATCACCGTCCCCAGCGACCTGGGTCCCACGGGATTGAAAAGAATTGTGGCGGGAACGGCCCACAGAGTCCTGGCGGTGACGATCCTTACCAGCACCAAGGCCGCGGACCTGGAAGCCCTGGGCTATAAATCCAAATATACGGAGAATCTCACCCAACTGGTGGTAGAGCGGGCAAAAATGGCTCAAGTGGCCGGCTGCCGGGGAGTGGTTTGCTCCGGCCAGGAAGCCGCGGCGGTGAAAAAGGCTTGCGGCCCTGATTTTCAGGTGGTCTGCCCCGGCATCCGGCTGGAAGGGGCTCCGGTCTCAGGGGACGACCAGAGCCGCACCGTTACCCCCTATGAGGCCATGCTAAACGGCGCCGATTTCATCGTGGTGGGCCGCCCCATTCGCCAGGCGGGCAATGCCGCCCAGCAGGTGGCCGCGGCCCGGCGGGTGGTGGAGGAAATAGAACAGGGGTTGCAAGACTGGGGCCGCTAATGTGAGCCATACCGCGGCAGCCCGGCTCTGCAACTTAGGGGAGGGAGGGGGGCAGAGCCTCGGTTTGGTTTAACTTCTCCGTTACTTTCTCCGCCAGGTCCACGATCATCTGCCCCAGGGTCTCAATCTGCCGGGGGTTGAGTTTAAACCCGTCGTGGAAGGCCATGCCCATGGCCACCAGGCAAGACCCGAAGGCTCTAATGCGGTTTATTTCCTCCCCGATCAATTCCAGAGGTTTCCCCATCTCGCCTTTCATCCCTTCTCCCCCAGAATTTTCATTATTAGTTTTTTCTCTCTGTTTCTGAAGATTCTCATTAACCGCGCTGGCCGCGTCGATGATCATTTCCCCCAGGGTCTTAACCCGCTCATGATCTAATTCCGAAACCTGTTTCTCATCTCCCGCCAGGGCCACGATGGTCTCCCCCAGGCTCTTCAGGCGGCGGATCTCCTCGGCCAGGGTCTGGAAATCTGCAGGAAGCTCAGTAACGGACTTCAGTTCTTCCGGCTCTATTATCTCCTTTACCAGGTCTCTTTTATCTCCTATTTGCGGCTCTACAAAAGCGGCAATCCCTTCCAAATTACGCCAGGTCTTGGTAGCCAACTGATGGATCATCTTGAAGCACTGGTCCGTGGACGAGAACCTTTCCCAGGGAGTACCCTTGAGATGATCCCCCAATTCCTCACTCAGAAGGGGGGTGGATTCCGCGAAATGCATGCCTATGGCCGCAAAGAAACCGATGGTTTCTATCTTTTCCAGAGCGTCGTGCAGGGCCTTTTTCCATTCCTCATCCATGCCCGTCTCCCACTTTAACAAGCCTTGGCCCCCCCCGGTCCCGGGCCCTCGAGGCGCACACTAGTTATTATCGGCTCTCCCCAGCAATTGCAGTAGCCGTTTTTCCAACACCGCACCGGGAAAGGGTTTGAGCAGATAGCCGTCCCGTTCGCTTTCCACCGCCAGGGCCATCATATCCTCGGAAACCTCGCCGGTAATCATTAAGAACGGCAACTCCGCAAACTGGGGGGTGGCCCGCAGGAGTTTCCTGAGTTCCAACCCGTTCATCCGGGGCATGCGGATATCGCAAATCACTACATCATAATGATAGGTTTGCATCATTTCCCAGGCTTCCAGACCATCCTCAGCCTTGTCAATGCGGCCCTCCACCCCCAAACCCCGGAGAATCTGGGCCAGGATATTCCGCACCGCCGAAATGTCATCCACCACCAGGACATTTAGGTTTCTGAGGACTTCTCTGTGGTTCGTATTCTTATTCTGCATTATTATTTTTATCTTTTTATTATATCGTCACTATACCATTAGATTATTAGGAAACAGTTAATAATCTGTTACAAAATCAGTTTAGAGCCCCTTCCGGATAGAAACGTCTCCCACTTCGTTATTGTTAATGTCTCTGGGCCTAGTTGGCTCCCGTTCTAAGGCTGCTTTACCTCCTGGCCAATGGACTCATGGGTGACCCGGGCCAGGGTTTCCAGCTCTGTAAGATTGATGCACAAAGGGGGCATGAGGACCACGACATCCCCCAGGGGCCTGAGGATCACCCCCCTCTTCCGGGCCTCCAGGATTACCCGGTGGCCGGTGCGCCGGGCCGGGGGGAAAGGCTCCCGGGTGTCCCGATCCTTCACCAATTCAATCCCCACCATCAAACCCCGCTGCCGGATATCCCCCACCTGGGGGATCTCTTGCATCTTCTCCAAAAGCCGGCTCAACCTCTCGATCTTGGCCGGCAGAGACTTGAGCACTTCCTCTTTCTGAAAAATCTCCAGGCTGGCCAGGGCCGCGGCCGCGGCCAAGGGATTGCCGGTATAGGTGTGGCCGTGAAAAAAGGCCTTGAAATCCTGGAACTCCCCCCAAAAGGCCCCGTAGATCTCGTCGCTGGCCAGGGTCGCGGCCAGGGGGAGGTAGCCCCCGGTGAGGCCCTTGGCCAGGCAGAGGAGATCGGGGCTCACCCCCTCCTGTTCACAGGCGAACATGGTGCCGGTGCGGCCGAAACCGGTGGCCACCTCATCGGCGATGAGCAGCACGTCGTAGCGCCGGGTCACTTCCCGGACCCGGGCCAGATACCCGGGGGGCTGGGGGATCATCCCCGCCGCGCCCTGCATCACCGGCTCCAGGATGAGCGCGGCCAGTTCCCGGTGATGCGCTTCCACCAGTTCTTCCAGCCGGTTAAGGCACTGCTCCCGGCAATCCTTTTCCTCGGGGCAACGATAACAATAAGGGGCCGGGGCCTCCAGGGTCTCGAAGAGCAAGGGGCGGAAAATGTCATGGAATAAAGCAATGCCCCCCACGGACACCGCGCCCAGGGTATCGCCGTGATACGCGCCGCTCAGTTTTAAAAAGCGCTGCTTCTTGGGAAATCCCCGCAGTTGCCAGTATTGAAAGGCCATCTTCAAGGCCACTTCCACCGCGGTGGAGCCGTTGTCGGAGTAAAAGACCTTGGTGAGCCCCGGGGGGGCCATCTCCGCCAGACCCCGGGCCAGGACGATGGCCGGGGGGTGGGCCAGACCCAGCAGAGTGCTGTGGGCCACCTGCCCCAGTTGCTCCCTGACGGCCTGGTCCATTTCCGGGCGGCCATGGCCGTGGACATTGGTCCACAGGGAAGAAACCCCATCCAGATAACGCCGTCCCTGATGGTCATAGAGATAGGCGCCTGCCCCCCGGGTGATGATCAGGAGTTCTTCCTCCCGGAAGCCCTGCATCTGGGTGAAGGGATGCCAGAGGTGCTCCCGGTCCCAGTTCACCAGATTTTCATAGGAGTAGGCCATGCGCGCTCCTGAGGGGGAATGATTCTCTAATAACGTCTATTAAGGGTATATAAGCACTCTGATTCGGTCTTGCCGGCCGCGTTCCCTCTCAACTTTGGGGTACCTGAAGGGAGTCGGCGGCGGCGAATGGGCCGGTCTGGCGCCGGGGATCAAGAAGCTCAAACCTTTTCATCTTGTTGAACAGGGTGGTGCGGCTGATGCCCAAGGCCCGGGCGCTGAGCTGCCGGTTCCACTTAAAGCGTTCCAGAGTCTCCCACAAAATACGTTTTTCCGCCTGGCCCAAAGCCTCCTCCAGATTGAGATCCCCGGAGTTAGCCGGGGCCGGGGGCCCCGCGGCCTTGATCTCCGGGGGCAGAGCCTCGGGGACGATGAACTCCCCGGGGCTCAGGAGGACCGCGCGCTCCACCACATTTTCCAGCTCCCGCACATTGCCGGGCCAGGGATAGCGCAGGCAGGACTGCAAAGCGCTCCGGGCCACGCCCTTGATCTGCCGATGATGTCCCTGGTTGAAGCGCTGGATGAAATGCTCCATCAAAGGTTCGATATCGCTTAAACGCTCCCTCAGAGGCGGGATGGTCAGGTTCACCACGTTGATCCGGTAGTATAAATCTTCCCGGAATTTGCGTCGGGCCACCTCCTCCTGAAGGGAGGTATTGGTGGCGGTGATGATGCGCACCTCCACCTGGATGGGGGTGTTTCCCCCCACCCGCTCGATGACTTTCTCCTGGAGAACCCGGAGGAGCTTCATCTGCAGGTTAGGGGAAGCGCAGTTGATATCGTCCAGAAAGATGGTGCCCTCGTGGGCCTCCTCGAATTTGCCCTTTTTTTCCCGGATGGCCCCGGTGAAAGCCCCCCGGGTATGCCCAAAGAGTTCGCTCTCCAGAAGGGTTTCCGATAAGGAGCCGCAGCTGATCTTGCCAAAGGGACCCTCCCGCCGGGAAGAGTGTTCATGGATATATCTGGCCAGCAGGGTTTTGCCGGTGCCGGATTCCCCGGTAATCAGTACGGTGGCCATGGTATCGGCGATGGCGTGGACCAATTCCAGGAGCTGGCCCATCTTCCGGTCCCGGAACACCAGGTTTTCCGCCAACTCCCAGGGGCGGAGACGCTTTTTCAAGGACTGATACGAGTTTTGCAGTTCCGCCTGTTCCAGGGCCCGGCGCAGGGTCAGCTTGAGGCGCAGATCATCGATGGGCTTGGTGATGTAATCATAAGCCCCCAGCTTGATGGCCTCCACCGCGCCGTCGATGTGGCCGTGGCCGGTGATGAAAATGACGGGGGTGTCCGGGGAGCGCCCCTTCAATTCCCGGAAGAGCCCCAACCCGTTCAGCCCGGGCATTTGGATGTCCGAGAGGATGACCCGGAAGCGCTCCTCCTTTAGTTTGGCCAGGGCCTGGTCTCCATTCAAGGCCGTATCCACCCCGTAGCCCTCAAGAAGGAGCATCTCCTTCAGGGAGTCGCAAACCAGGGGATCGTCATCCACGATCAGGAGATCTTTAATGGGACTGTCCCTCCTTCAGGGCTTCCCGGGGCAGAAGGATGCACACTTTGGTGCCCTGTCCGGGCCGGCTGGTTACCAGCAACCGCCCCCCATGCCGCTCCAGAATCTTCTGGCAGATGGGTAATCCCAGGCCCAACCCCTGGGTCCCCTCTTTGGTGGAATAGAAAGGCTGGAAGATCTGCTCCAATTCCTGGGGGGAGAGGCCGGCCCCGGTATCCTCGAAGCTGATCTCCACCTGCTCCGGGCTGAGCCGTCCGCCGATTTGCAGATGGCCTCCTTGGGGCATGGCCTGGAGGGCGTTCTTGATGATATTGAGGAAGACGTGGTAGAGCTCCCCCTCCATCATTACCTGCTGCAACTCCCGGGGGGGGCTGAAAGACACCTGCACCCGTTGATCGGATGCCTGGAACATCATGATCTTCACCGCCTCCTGGATCAGGTTCAGCAGGTTATCCCGGGTTTGGGGCGTCTTCAGAGGGCCGGCGGAAAACATCAGGGATTTGATGCTGGTGGCCATCCTCTGGAGACCTTTTTGGGCCTCGGCCAGATAGCGTTCCACCTCCTGGGGTTGGTCCTTCTTCATCAGGGCCAGGGAGAGGTAACGGCGGATGCCGTCCAGGGGGTTATTCAGCTCATGGGCCACGCAGAGGCTGAGCTTCCCCATGACGGCCAGGTGCTCAAAGAGATGGAGGCGCTGCCGGAGTTGCTCCATTTCGCTCACATCTTCCAGAAGCACCAATCCCCGGGAAGCCCCCCGCCTGCCGGGCATGGGCACCATTTTCACCCCCAGGAACCGCTCGGTCTGGCCGTCGGGGCGGGCCTTGAGGGAGGAAAATTCCCGGGGTTCCCGGCCGGCCAGGACGGCCCGGAAAGCCTCCTCCAGTTCCTGCTGCTGCCGGGGGTCCAGACCCAGCCGGGGGAATAATTCCTGCCCGGCCAGCACCTTTGCCGTTACGCCCACCAGGCGCTCCAGGGCCGGGTTGGCCTGGGTAACCTTCATCTCCTGATCCAGCACGGCCAGGGCCACCGGCACCTGCTCATGGACCCAGGCAGCCGGAGCCGGAACCTGTTCCGGGGGGGGCTCCGGGGCCTCCCGGGACTCCAGGACCTCCACCAACTGCCGGCCCAGGAGCCAGCCCAGGAACAGGTCCCGGGAGGTAAAGGTCTCCCCATCCTCCCGGTCGGTGAGATTAATCACTCCCCACAGCTTGAAGCTGATCAGGGGGATAATCATAAAGCTGGTGCTGCGGTAGCCGGTGCGCGGGCGGAGCTGGGGAAAGCGGGAATCCTGGCGCAGATCGGACACCAGCAAGGGGCGGGGCTTGGTGGCCAGATAACCCATGAGCCCGGAGTTGGCCGGCACCTTCAGGGCCGCCCGGTATTCCGGGGCGGAGCCCATGGCCACCAGCCCGGAAAATTGCCCCAGGGTGGAGTCAAAAAGAAAGATGGAGCCATGGGTGGCCCCCACCAATTGCCGGCTCGCCTCCAGAAAGCGTCGGCCCACCTCTTTGAGGTCCGGCTCTGGCCGCACCTCCTCCCGGAGAGCGGTGAGCACCGCGGCTTCCGGGGTGTTGGAGACCAGCTCCAGGGCCTGCCACCCCAGGGCTTCGGCCCCCTGCAAGACCAACTCCAGGTCTTGCTGCGCTTGGCAGAGGCGGCGGAATTCCAGGGCCCGGTCAATGGCGTGGCGCAAAATCTCCGGGCGCAAAGGCTTGGTTAGATAATCAAAGGCCCCCAGTTTCACCGCGGCCACCGCGTCCTGGTAATTGGCATAACCGGTGAAGACGATGGTCAGCGTCTCCGGATGGTGCAGCTTCAGGTATTGGAGCAGCTCCAGGCCCTGCATCTCCGGCATCACCATGTCGGTGAGCACCAGGTCGTAGGGGCAGGCCTGGAGACGCTCCACCGCCTTCCGCCCATTGCTGGCAATATCCACCACATAGGCGCCGGGGCTGAGGATCTCCTGCATCAGCTCCAAAATGGCGGGATCATCATCCACCAACAGGACCAGGGGCTGTTCTCGCATCATCCTTCCTATAACAAAGCCTTCAACCAATTTCCCTTATTTCTCGTTTATTTCTCGTTCCCAAGTTGAACTTGGGAACGAGAAATAAACTGAAAACTGAAAACTGTCTTTAAACCACCGCCCCCCCGTACTGCCGGCGCAGATAGTCCCGGTAAGCGCCGGTGCGCAACCGTTCCAACCATTCCGGATTAGACAGGTACCAGGAGAGGGTGCGCCTCAGGCCCTCCTCCAGGTCCACCTGGGGGCGCCAACCCAGCTCTTCCTCGATCTTGGCGATGCTCAGGGCATAGCGCCAATCGTGGCCCGGGCGGTCCGGAACAAAGGTGATCAGCTCCTCCAGGTGGCCCAACTCCGGCCGCATCTCCCGGAGCAGCTTGAGGAGCAGGCGCACCAGCTCCAAATTCGGCTTTTCCTGGAGGCCCCCCAGGTTATAAGTCTCCCCCGGGCGCCCCTGTTCCAGGACCGTCAGCAAAGCCCGGCAATGGTCCTCCACATAGATCCAGTCCCGGATATTGGTGCCGGCGCCGTAAATGGGCACGGGTTTCCCGGCCAGGGCCTGGCTGAGGGCAAAGGGAATGAGCTTTTCCGGAAACTGGTAGGGGCCGTAGTTGTTGGAGCAGTTGGTAATCAGGGCCGGGAATTGGTAAGTGTGGAAATAGGAGCGCACCAGAAAATCCGCGCCCGCCTTGGAGGCCGCATAGGGACTGTTGGGAGCGTAGGGCGTCTCCTCGGTGAAGGCCGGGTCCTGGGGGCCCAGGGAACCGTAGACCTCATCGGTGCTGATGTGCAGGAAGCGGGGCTCCTGCCCTTTAAGCCCCTGCCAGGCCTGGCGGGCCGCCTCCAGGAGGGTGAAGGTGCCCAGGACATTGGTGCGCACAAAGACCCCCGGGTCCATGATGGAGCGGTCCACGTGGGTTTCCGCGGCAAAATGCACCACCCTGGTGAGGTCATAGCGGCTGAACAAGGAGGCCACCAGTTCCCGGTCGGCCACGTCCCCTTGCACCAGGATGTGCCTGGGGTCTCCCTCCAAGGCCGCCAGGTTTTCTGGATTCCCGGCATAGGTGAGGAGGTCCAGATTGACGATGGTCCATTCCGGGCGCTGCCGCCTTAAATAATGGACAAAATTGGCGCCGATGAAACCGGCCCCCCCCGTTACCAAAACCGTGCTCATAATTGGTCCCCGTGCAGGTCCCAAAACCGATGATAAGCATCCTGCCAGGAAGGCATCAGGTCCAACCCTTGCAGTTTCAGCAGGCGGTTCTCCAGAACCGAGTTCGCCGGCCGGGGGGCCGGCCGGGGGTATTCCCGGGTCTCACAAGGACGAACCGGCGCCTTCAGGCCCGCCCGTTCCAGAATGAGCCGGGCAAATTCATACCAGGTGGCCTCCCCCTGGCAGGTGGCATGATAGGTGCCGAAGGCCTCGGTTTGCACCAACGCCAGGATTTGGGGCGCCAGGGCCAGGGCGCTGGTGGGGGTCCCCCGCTGGTCGTGTACCACCTTTAGGTCCTGCCCCTCCCGGGCCCGGGACAGGATGGCGGTGATAAAATTGGGCCCGGGCAGGCCGTAGAGCCAACCGGTGCGCACGATGAAATGATCCGGGCACTGCTCCCTGACGTAGGTCTCCCCCAGCATTTTGCTCAACCCATACACCGACCGGGGCCGGGGCTCATCCCACTCCACGTAGGGGCCCGCCTTGGCCCCGTCAAAGACGTAGTCCGTGGATACGTGCACCAGCTTGGCCCCCAACCGCCGGCAGGCCGCGGCCAGGTTCCGGGGCCCCAGGGCGTTGACCTTCAGGGCCAGATCCGGGTCGGCCTCCAGGTCGTCCACCCGGGTGGCCGCGGCCGCGTTGATCACCACCTCGGGACGGTGGGAAGACAAATTGCCCCAGACCGCGTCCCAGTCGGTGATGTCCATCTCCGCCAGGTCGGTGGCCACCGCCTCCCAACCCCGGTGCCCCACTTCCGGCACCAGAGCCCGCCCCAATTGCCCGGCCGCGCCGGTGATGAGTACCTTCATAAGAACTCTGGAAAAGTGCTTTTGAGGGCAGGAACCTGGTAGGGCGGGCGTCCCCGCCCGCCTTTAGTCCCTCCCCCTCCCCCCACAAACATCTTCCGCCCCCCTTCCTCACTCCAGCCGGAAGGGGCAGTCGGGGTCGTTTTCGTAGCGGATTTCATCCACCGGCTCCCGGCGCCCCGGCCCCCGGTAGAGGCGGTTGGCGCAATTGACCACCAGGCCCAGGCGGTCGCTGATATTCAGGTAGCCGTGGACCACGCCCGGGGGCACCATGAGTATGCCCGGGCAGCTCTCCCCCAGATGGAAGACCTGCCGGGTCCCGAAACTAGGGCTTTCCGGCCGCTGGTCCCAGAGAATCACCCGGAAGTCCCCGGGCCCGGGAAAGCAGAAATAGTCCGTCTGCCCGTGGTGGGCATGGGGCCCCCGGGCCACTCCCGGCAGGGTCAGGGAGATATAGGACATCACCGGCGCCAGGTCCGGGTCCAGTTCGTCCTGGCGATAAATTTCCGCCAGCCAGCCCCGGGGGTCCTCGTAAATCACCAGGGCCCGGCAGACCACGCCGGGGATTTCAGATTCAGGGATGGTTACCTTTTTCGATGTCGTCATCTCTTGGGAAAATTGGCCGACCCCTGCTCCGGGCCCGGGAGATTAATTGTATCTTATAATATAGCGGCAAAAACGCCTCTTTTCTTTAAGCTTTTTTAATCATTACTTTAACTTTGTTAAAGATTATTTTATTTTCCGGCCACCGGTAACAGGTCTTCAGCCATCCCGGGACTCAGGATATCCCAGGAAGTCCAAAAATAGCAATCCCTTCTCTGATCGCCCACTTTGGCGTCGCCTCGGGTAGTTAGCCGTTGCCATGGAATGGTGATGGGGCGACTCCCCAGGATTAAGGAAATGAGTCTTACCGGCAACTAAAGGAACTTGGAAGATTTTGAGATTCCCTGGAGGAACGAGGGGCTGCCCTGGGGATTACCCACCGCTGCCATCATCCTTTAATATAGTTATATATCGCGGTTACCAACGGATTAAGATAAGTTCCCAGGGGCATTTCCCCTTTTATTCTGGCCAGCAGCACTATGGCCAAAATAAGATAGGGCCCCATCTGGTTGAACCACCACTTGACTCTGTCCCATTCCCGGGGCATCAACGCCGATAGGAAAGCGCCACCGGCCAACGGCGGGATGGGAATCAAGTTATAGATGGCGGTGGTGATGTTGACCCCGATGACCATCAAAAAAACCCGGGGATTATATTCAAAGGCATTAATCAGCATAGCCATGCTGCCCACGATACTGGCCATGAGCAAATTCGCCACCGGTCCCGCCACCCGGGTCAACACCAGATAGAACCGGGGATACTCGAATTTACCGGGATCGATATCGAAGGCCCGGGGCCAACCGAAACCGCCCACCAGAAAGCAGATCGAACCCAGAATATCCAGATGCAGGAAGGCGTTAAAATGGAGGCGATCCCTGGCGCCCGGCCGTCGGTCCCCTAAAAAATTAGACATAAAGGCCTGGGCCTCGGCATTGATGGTGATGGTCACCAGCACCGACACGCAAAAGGCCACCACCGCATCAATGGCAAGGGTATTCGGATCGAGAATAAAAGGCACCGGCCAAAAGCTTGCCGTGGACATCGGTATTATCTCAGTCCTTTCCTTAACAAGAGAGAAGGCAGGGTTAGCGCCACCCTGCCTTCTCAAGATCGCACCGTTTTTACCTGTTTCTCACCTTAGCCTCAGAGCTCCGGTTGCAGGTAAAGCCGGGTTACAGAATTCAGATTTATTCGGTCCCGTGCATCGGCCTCTTGGTCACCCGGGAGATAATCACTGCCACGATCAGCACGATGGCCGAGAGGATGAAGGCCCAGGTCAGGGTGCCGGTGATGTCCTTAATGGTGCCGGCCAGCCGGGTCATGAAGAAGCCCAGACCCCACCCGATGAACACCAGGCCGTAGTTCATGCCCAGGTTCTTGGGGCCAAAGAAGTCGGCAGTGTAAGCCGGCATCAGCGCCAGCCCGCCGCCGTACTGCCAGTAAGCGATGCCCACTGCCAGGAACAGCATCAAAATGTTACCGCTGGCAATAATGGTGGACAACAGGAACAGTGCGCCGGCCGAAACCAGGCAGTTGATGGTATAGGCGTTGTCCCGCCCGATTTTATCCGAATACATACCGGTACCCACCCGGCCCAGGGCGTTGATCAAGCCGCCCCAAGACACCAGGATCCAGGTGTTGGCCATCAGGAAGGGACTGCCCTTGGCCGCGCTGGCCAGAATGGGGGCGGCGTTGGCGATGACCAGCAGCCCCGACTGGGTGGTGCCGATGAACATGATGACCAGGGCGAAGAACTGCCAGGTCTTGAAGATTTCCGAGGGCGCCCAGTCGATGATGGTGCCCGCGGCCTTGGCCGGCGCCACGCCAGCCGTTACTGGTTTCGGTGGGGCCACATAGCCCGGAGGCGCCTTGGCCAGCTGGGAGCCGGCGAGAATAACCACCGCCGCGAAGAAGATGCCCAGGAAGATCCAGCTATAGGTCACGCCGCCGGTGGCGATCAGATAGGAAGCCAGAGGACCGATGTACAAGGCCGCGCCGCCGTAGCCACCCACGACCAGACCGGCGATGAGACCCCGCTTATGCGGGCCGAACCAGCTCAAAGCCGCCGGCGTAGGCGCGGCATAACCGATACCCATGCCGATGCCGCCGAAGATCCCGAACCCGATTACCAGGCCGGCGTAACTTTTCATCAGGCCGGCGATGATACAGCCCACCGCCAGGAAGAGGCCGCCGGTGATGGCCCCCACCTTGGGGCCCGCCTTATCCTGAATCCGGCCGCCGGGGATCATCAATAAAGCAAAGATAATGACGCACAACGAGAAAGGCGTGGCAGCTTCCGCATTGGTCAGGTAAGTCCAGCCCATTGCCGGACCCTCGGTAATGAGCTGGCCCGCTTTTTTGACGTCAATCAAAGCCTTGGTCCAAACGCTCCAGGCATAGAGGATGCCCAAACAAAGGTTGACCGCGGTGCCGCAAAATACAACTACCCAAGCCTTCCCTGGAACTTTGTCTGCCATGAGATCCCTCCTTAAAATAATGGCATTTAATAAAATGGCTGACTGCTACGATCGTTATGAAAGTTTCCCCTTGCCCTAACCTGACGCCAACTCACCTCCTTCTTTGAAGAAATTTGTATCTTCTAGGGCTGGGCAAAACCCTTGCAAAGTGGATGATAGGCATGAAATATCTCTGGAGTCAATTAAAATTCTAAAATCTTTAACATTATGAAAATTTTCTCAAGCTCCTTTTTCCTGGACCAGGTTTACCTTTTAGGGATATTTTCCCAGAGTTAGTGGTAGTTAACCCTAATTTGCCGGCAGGACCGGAAGCGGGAAAGCCTCGGAGTTTGGAGAGCACCCCCTGGGGCAACCTGGCGGTTGCCGCTACCTGAATAATTTATCCCTAAGGTCTGCGGTTAAAGTCCGGCCAGGGCCTGCTCCGCCGCGGCCACCGTGTATTTCAGGTCCTCTGAACTATGGGCCGTGGAGATAAACCAGGCCTCGAACTGGGAGGGGGGCAGATAGACGCCCTCTGCCAGCATGCCCTGGAAAAAGCGCTGGAACCGGGTTAGATCAGCAGCTTTGGCCTCTGCCAAACAAGTGACCGGCCCATCCGTAAAGAATACCGTGAGCATGGACCCCACCCGGTTGACGGCCACCGGCGCCCCCCGGCGGGCTGCGGCCCCGGCCAGTTCCCGGGCCAGCCACGCCCCCTTTTCTTCCAGGGACTCATAAGTTCCCGGCTCTCCCAAGGCCTTTAAAGTGGCGATGCCCGCGGCCACCGCCACCGGATTCCCGGAGAGGGTCCCGGCCTGGTAGATGGGGCCTGCCGGGGCCATCTGCTCCATCAGGTCCCGCCTGCCTCCGTATGCCCCCACCGGCAAACCCCCGCCCATAATCTTCCCCAGGCAGGTGAGGTCCGGCTTGATCCCAAAAAGGGACTGGGCCCCTCCCCAGGCCACCCGGAAGCCGGTGATCACCTCATCGAAGATCAGGAGTGAGCCCTCTGCATCGCAAAGCCGCCGCAGCCCCTCCAGAAACCCCGCTTGGGGCGGCACCACCCCCATGTTCCCGGCCACCGGCTCCACGAAAATGGCCGCCACCTCCCCCGGGTATTGCTTTAAGGCCCGGGCCGCCGCGTCCAGATCGTTGTATGGCAGGGATAAGGTCAGCCCGGCGATCTCCGGCGGCACCCCGGGGCTGCCGGGGATGGCCTGGGTGAGGACACCGCTCCCCGCGGCCACTAAAAAGGAGTCGGCATGGCCATGGTAGCAGCCGTCGAACTTGATCACCCGGGGCCGTCCCGTCACGCCCCGGGCCAGGCGCAGCGCGCTCATGCAGGCTTCGGTCCCGGAGTTCACCAGGCGCACCATCTCCAGGCCCGGCACTGCCGCCAGCAGCATCTGGGCCAGTTCCACCTCCCCGGGCGTTGGGGCCCCGAAACTGGTGCCCCGGGCCGCGGCCTCCTGCACCGCGGCCACCACCCCGGGGTGGGCGTGCCCCAGAATCAAAGGCCCCCAGGAACCCACATAATCCAGATAGGAATTGCCGTCCACGTCATAGACCCGGGCCCCCTCCCCCCGGGCGATGAGCCGGGGACTGAGCCCCACCGCGCCCCAGGCCCGCACCGGAGAGTTCACCCCCCCGGGCATCAACTGCAACGCAGCTTGAAACAAACGCTCCGAATTGGCAAAAGTGGGCATAGAATAGCTCCTTAGTTACTGAGTTGTGGAGGGAGGGCCAGGGAGATGATGGCAGGCGGGGACGCCTGCCCTACTGGCCCTCCCCCCACGCCCCCCTCCCAACCCGCGTATTCCGGCCAAGGAAGCCGGGGGCTTTTTAGCCCCCGGCTTCCTTGGCCGGTTAAAAAATGTAAGGGATTGGGGGGGGGAGGGGGTAAGGGCCCACGGCCCTTAGCCCCCTCCCCCACTCTCCTCCTCTTCCCGGAAATAGCGCATGGTGGTTTTTTTCAGTTCGGTTTCGCTGAAGAGCATCTGGTAGTCGGCGATGCCGTTTTCCTCGGCCATGCGGGCCGCGGTCGAGGTGCAGTCCTCCGGGGTTTTGCCGTGGATCATGGTGTAGAGGTTATAGGGCCAGGCAGGGGCCGGAGTCCGGGCGTAGCAGTGCGACACCTCCCGGTAGGCGGCCATTTTCTTGCCGATGGCCGGCAAGTCATTTTCAGGTATGCGCCAGACCACCAGGACATTGGCGGCGTAGCCTGATTTCTGGTGGCGCAGGGTGGCCCCGAAGCGGCGGATGTAACCCTTCTCCATGAGACTGCGGATCGCGGCCAGGAGCTCTGCTTCCGGCACCCCCAACTGCTCCGCCACCTCTAGAAAAGGGCGGGGGGTGACCTCCAGGTCCCGCTGCAGGGCCAGAATGACTCTCTTTTCCAGGTCCGTCAACATCCGGGGTCCCCCACTCTGCCAGGGCACTATAAAACAGGAAAACCAGGTTGGCAAGGCTTGTAGCGCCGGGATTTTAGGGGGAAGGGTCAAGGACCGCTGCGCGGTAATGCGGTAATAAAGACAAGTCCTAAATTAAGGCCACTTTCTTTTCACTGCTCACTGCTCACTGCATTCTGCTCACTCCATCTGCCCGGCTACCAGCTCACCGTATCGCCCACCTGAATGCCGTGGCGGTCTGAGAATCCCCCGGGCACTTCCAGGATATAGTTCACCGCCTGGGGGGACACCAGGTTGCCGGAAAATTGCGGAGAGACGTTCTTTTCCAGGCCCACCACCCGGCCCTGGGCGATCCATAGAAAGTCCAGGGGAAACTGCATGCCCCGCATGCAAAATATCTGCTTCTCCAGCGCGGGCATGATGAAGAGCATGCCCCGGCCCTCGGGGAGCTCTTGGCGGTGGCTCAGGCCCAGAAATAGCCTTTCCGGAGACCGCACCACCTCGGCTTTGACCGCCACCCGACCCACGGTCACCAGGCGCCAGGAATTGCCGTATTCGGAGAACTCCTCGCCGGCGAGCAGCCCAGGCCAAAGGCACAGGGACAGAAGCCAGAGCGCGGCTAATAATTTCGGCAGTTTCATGATGGATCTGGCAGTCCTTCCCCCCCTTCTCTACCAACATATACTACAAAAAAATTAACCCCTTAAGGGGTTGGGGGAGGGGGTTTGGGGGAGGGGGCAGGGGCCCGTAGCCACAGGCGTCTCGCCTGTGGTATCCCTGGCCCCCTCCCCCAAAATGCCTCTTACAGGGGCCGGTGATAGTCGGTGAAAAAGATATAACCGGTGGTGTCGGTGCGGATAACTTCCGTGGTCCTGGTTATTTCTTCTCCGGCTTTGGTTTTATAGCGGATGCCGCATTCCAGGAGCACGGCGGGCTCAAACCGGGGCTTAATATAGCATTCCAGCAAGGGAAAGGCCTTATCCCGGAGCAGACCCTCGGTGCCGGTGAGGCTGTAGAGCATTTCCCCGTACACGAAATCGAGATTGCCCACCAGGTTATAGTAATATTCTTTGCTGGGGACGGCCGCGGGGGATACGGTGAGCTCCGCCAGCACGGCCTTCAATTCGCCCATGCAGGCCAGAAAAGAGTGTCCGGACCAGATCTTGTCCACGTCCTTATATTTATCCACAAAAGCTTCTTTTGGGCTGACCTCGGCCATGGCGGTTCACCTCCGGGAACATCAGGGTATTATGGCCCCTTATACCCGCTTTTCCCGGCTTTGCCAAACAAAAAAGCCCGGATTGGTCAATCCGGGCTGGGGCAATGGGAAGAAATCCGGCGGCGTCCTACTTTCCCAGTAGGGTGGGCACTGCCCACCATTTCCCTCAAAGGTGGCACAGGCTTCCAGCCTGTGCGCCCAGGTCAGAGGCATCTACCACTAAGGGCTTAACTTCCGAGTTCGGGATGGGATCGGAGAATGGCATAATTCAATAGACTTCATCATGCGTGCCGATGGTTTCTAAAAAGCTGCTTCTCTATCGAGAAATTTAAAAACTACCCTCAGGTCATAGCCTAGTGAAAAAGCATAATTTCCTTTTAACGGGCCTCCCAGTTTGTGGGTTTTTAAAATCGGGGGGAATGGGTCTTTGGCAAATAATTTTAGAGCATCGGCTAATTGTTGTTTGATTTCAGGGTAATGTTTGAGCTTTTTCTTATAAACCCTCTTGAATTTCGGGCCCCAGACAATCTCAATCACTTTCCAGGTCCCTCATTAAATCCTCCACCGTTCCTCTCTTGGTCAGTCCTTTCTTATGCTCTCTCTGAGCTTCTTTGACTTCTCGAACGATCCTCATCCTTTTTTGCTCAATATTGCGCTTTTTGAGGAGGTCCAAGAGCATTTCCTGATCCTCCAGGGGCAGGCGGGAAAATTCATCCAGGAAATTATCTAAGGTTTGACCGAGGGGCGCCATGGTTTTGGAAACTCCATAATTTTTCTACAAAAATAATAAAAAAGCCCGGATTTGTCAATCCGGGCTTGGGCTAGGAAATAAATCCGCCGGCGTCCTACTTTCCCCTGAGTGGCACAGGCTTTCCAGCCGGTGAACCCACGTAGTATCATCGGCCCGGCAGGGCTTAACTGCCGGGGTCGGGATGGGATCGGGTGTTGCCATGGCAACATAAAAGAAATGGTGGGCAGTGCCCACCCTACATAACTATTTTCGACATCCTTGTGCCGCATTTAACAATAATCCGGCAAGCAATAACGGTAGCGTGAACAGAACATAGCCTTTCCCTTCCCATGCTGCCCACGTTCTTAGGGAAAAGAGTCCTTCACGTAATAACTCGCCCAAGCCCACGAAAATAAATGGTATCGACAGAATGACCCACAAAAAGATCAACCAACTCGCAGGGGTGTTTGTTAAACGCCGCCACGCACACCAACAAAATGCAACCCAAGTGAGGGCGCCGAAGCAAAGGAAGATCGGTGATCCGCTGGCAGAAGCCCGACCGAATAAGTGCATAGGCTGATAGAACAGTCCTTGCTGTTTTGCCCAAAAATAGAAAATTAGGTGCATTGCCAAAGCGACGCCAGTAGAAAGCAGTGCAAATTGCATTGCTCGACGGCGATTGAATGAGATTAGGCAAATGCTTAGTGCTATAGGAATAATAATGAATGGCACCCTAGCCGTGGCTATTAAGCCAGTTAGGATGGCAATAATGATAAAGCGAGCATTGCTTGTGTAATAGCAGTGTAACGCCAACGTTAAACTGACTAATGCCAAAGTTGTCGCCGGTAAATCATGGCCAGTGATACTCATCTGCAGGAAATTTAACGATGCTATCAACAGCAAAACAAAAACAAAAGCATACGCTTTGCTCCATTTTGCGATCATGACTCCGGCAAGCATAAAGTAAGTCGGAATAAGAAGCGTGATCATGCCGCTCAACGAGAACGGTAAATTCAGCAGTATCCATCCTGGTCCGGGACTGATTAGTGCGCCATCAAACAGCCGAATGGAATAGGGATGCGAGCCGGTACGCCATAGCGTAATCGCGGGCTCCATTAAGGCGTTCGGTGCGGTACTCGGATTCGGCACTAGCCGCGTGCCAGGATATAACGATACGTTCAATGCGGCAAGCGCTAAAATACCCAGAACCCATAGAGAATAATGATTAATGATTCTAAATTGCTGTACGTCGAATCTTCGGAACAGAAAACCTAAAATAACCAATCCTGCGATATAAGTTGCGATAAGAATGTAACTCGCTTCAGGAAAATGCTTAATGAAAAATGGCGCCGAAGTGATGGTTGCAATAATCAAATAGAGGCCATAACCAGATAAAATAGGTAAAATCAGTGCTGTCCGGTTAACTGATTAAAAAAAGTCCGAAAACTCCCGGAATCTGTTAGAATGGGTTAGCCATAACTCACTAAACAGAAAGGAGATTTCGGACTATGGCCCATTG
>Ga0299912_10001112_pt1 | contig 21781 bp, 16 predicted proteins | sample RVTome_2_FD_207667 | JGI IMG/M metagenome (GOLD analysis project Ga0299912, IMG submission 207667) | Soil microbial communities from uranium-contaminated site in the Upper Colorado River Basin, Wyoming, United States - RVT95D214 (version 2) ... | reverse complement strand
AGCTTCGAAAGCTCACGGCCGTGCCGCAGAGCAAAGCCCGCAACCGCTACTTGCTGCTACTCGATCTGCGCGGTGCCCACAACTTCAGCAGGTTGAAGAGAGGTTACGAACCCAAGCTTCCGCGCTTCAGAGGAGGCGCTGTTGTACGGGTATTGTACGTGAAGGGCGAGCCGGCTCAAGCAAAGAGCTTTCCGCTCGGCGGCACGAGACGCGTGTCCTTGGCCAAGGGGCAGGCCAAGAAGTGAAGCCGGGCAGACGGAACGTCAAGCCACTGAGCTGAAGGCCTCGGGCTGTGCAGCAACCTGTGGCTGATCTGGACAAGAGCTGTGGTAGCGTCATGCGGGGTCACAGCCCAGCGGTCATCCGCTAGCGAGATGGGGAGAATTCATGCCATATCATGCGGTAGCAGTGCTCTCAGGCAATCGCCAGAAGACGATTCCCAACAGGTCTGAGGACCAGATCCTATCCCAAGTGGTGCTGCCATTCGTATCAAAGGGCGTTATCACAGCGAAGTGGGGCAAGAAGACCCAATCGTACCAGGTGCTTGAGCTTCGCATCTATGAGACGACATCGGCCTGGGACAAGCGCACCGGCCCACTTACGGACCTCATCAAGCGCAAGCGAAACCAGTTCCCGCGTTTCAAGGAAAAAGCCCAGAAGCTGCTTGGGAGGAATAGCCCCCGAGTCTTCGTGATCATGCCCATCCAGGGCGAGAAGCACGGGACCCAGGAAGATCAGCGCGTCTATCGCGAGTATGACGAGCGCTTTGTCGCGGTGGAGTCAGTTATCGCCACATACGGCGGCGTTGCGATTCGCATCGACAAGGAACACCCCCTTGAGGATCTTGTCGGGAGAATCAAGAAGGAGATCCGCGACGCTGCATTCATCGTCGCCGATCTCACAGACGAACGGCCGTCATGCTATTTCGAGGCTGGGTATGCAGAGGCGCTCCCGCGACCCGCCATCTACGTCGCCAGCAAGCAAAGCGTCCTAGCGCCAGGGACAACTACGAAGATCCACTTCGACATCCACATGAATGTCCACCTGTTCACGAATCACCGGGAGTTGAAGGAGAAGCTGGGAAGCGCGATCGAGAAGAACAAGGCTACGCTCCTCGGCGAGAAGATGCATGGCTAGCCAGCTCGCACGCCTGTCGGTCCTCCTCACTTCCACAAATGAGCCCAGCGCCAGGAGGCTTAGATTCTACCCCTGACAGCCACTTGTGCCGCAAGTGTGCGTGCCTCTGGATACTCGCACCTGCCATGATCAAAGAGTGAACCAATGCCTATCAGGAAGTCAGACCTGTACACCTCACTTTGGGCCTCCTGCGATGAACTGCGCGGCGGCATGGACGCAAGCCAGTACAAGGACTACGTCCTCTTCATGCTGTTCATCAAGTACGTCACCGACAAGTACGGGAACAGTAGCGACTTCGCCCCGCCGGTCACGATCCCCAAGGGCGCGAGCTTCAAGGACATGCTCGCGCTCCGCGGCAAGAGCGACATCGGCGACAAGATCAACACCCAGATCATCGCGCCGCTCGTTCAGGCCAATGACCGACTGGCCCGGAGCGACTTCCCCGACTTCAACGATTCCAACAAGCTCGGCGAAGGGCAGGCCAAGGTCGAGCGGCTGACCAACCTGGTCAACATCTTCGCGAGCCCCCAGCTCGACTTCTCGCAGAACCGCGCCGACCACGACGACATCCTCGGCGACGCCTACGAGTACCTGATGCGGCACTTCGCCACCGAGAGCGGCAAGAGCAAAGGACAATTCTACACGCCCGCCGAGGTCAGCCGCGTCATCGCCAGGGTGATCGGCATTTCGCCGGCCAACACGAAGGCGTCAACGACCGCCTACGACCCCACCTGCGGCTCGGGCTCGCTGCTCCTGAAGGTGGCCGCCCAGGCCGGCAAACACATCACGCTCGAAGGACAGGAAAAGGATGTGACCACAGCGGGCTTGGCCCGCATGAACATGATCCTGCACGACTTCCCCACGGCCAACATACTCTCGGGCAACACACTGGCCGCGCCGAAGTTCAAGGACGGAGAGCAGCTCCGCACCTACAACTATGTCGTCGCCAATCCGCCGTTCTCGGACAAATCCTGGACCACCGGCCTCACGCCGTCGAAGGACCCGTTCCAGCGCTTCGCCTGGGGCGAGCCGCCCGCCAAGCAAGGCGACTACGCCTACCTGCTGCACATCGTCCGCTCGATGAAGGGCGCGGGCAAGGCCGCCTGCATCCTGCCCCACGGCGTGCTTTTCCGCGGCAATGCCGAGGCCACGATCCGTCAGCAGCTCGTCCGCTCCGGCTATCTCAAGGGGATCATCGGCCTGCCCGCCAACCTCTTCTACGGAACCGGCATCCCCGCCTGCATCGTGGCGCTCGACAAGGAGAACGCCGCTGGCCGCAAGGGCGTGTTCATGGTCGATGCCTCCAAGGGGTTCCGCAAGGACGGGCCGAAGAACCGGCTGCGCGAGCAGGACCTCCACAAGATCGTCGACACCTTCACCCGGCAGGCCGACGTCCCGCGCTATGCCCGCATGGTGCCGCTGGACGAGATCGCCGACCCGAAGAACGACTTCAACCTCAACCTGCCGCGCTACATCGACAGCATGGAGCCCGAAGACCTCCAGGACATCGACGGCCACCTGCGCGGCGGCATCCCGGAGCGCGATCTGGACGCGCTCGGCGCGTACTGGAAGGTACTCCCCAGCGTGCGCGGCGTGCTGTTCGAGGGATTCGACAAGACGGGGGGCCGCCCCGGCTACGCGCGTCTGAAGCCGGCGCTCACCGAGGTGAAGCCCACCATCTTCGGCCACGCCGAGTTCTCCGACTTTCAGCAGAAGGCGACGAAGGTCTTCGCCGACTGGCGCACGGCCACGACGCCGCGCCTCACCGGCTTCGCCAAGGACGGCCACCCCAAGGCCCTAATCGAGACTATCGCGGAGGAGCTACTGGCCGCGTTCCGTCAGGCGCCGCTGCTCGATGCCTACGACATCTACCAGCACCTGATGGACTACTGGGCCGAGACCATGCAGGACGACGCGTATCTCATCGCCGCCGACGGGTGGATGAAGGGCGCGCAGCCGCGCGAGATCTCTCAGGTGAAGGACAAGAGCAACAAGCTCACCTGGCCGGAGCCGCACGACTACCTGAAAGGCAAGCGGCGTTTCAAGTCAGACCTCGTTCCGGCGCTGATTCTCGTCGCCCGCTACTTCGCCGCCGACCACGATGCCATCGAAGCGCTCGACAACCAGCTCGCCGCGATCGAGCAGCAGCTCGACGAGATGCGCGAGGAGCACGGCGGCGAGGACGGGCTGCTGGCCGAAGTGATCGAGGGCGCGGGCGACAAGCAGAAGATCGCCGCGAAGGCCGTGAAGTCACGGCTGAAGGAGATCGGCAAGGACCCCCTCTACGCAGACGAGCGCGCCGCGCTCCAGACGTACGCGGACCTGCTGGAGCAGCAGAACGAAGCCAAGGCCAAGCGCAAGACCGCGCAGGAGGAGCTGGATAAGAAGATCGACGCCAAGTATCCCATGCTAACCGAGGCCGAGATCAAGACCCTGGTGTTGGACGACAAGTGGATGGCCCGCCTTTCAGCAGCGGTGGAGGGTGAACTCGACCGCGTCTCGCAGACCCTCACCGGCCGCATCCGCCAACTTGCCGAACGCTACGCCACGCCGCTGCCCAAGCTCACCGAAGAAGCTGAGACGCTCGCCGCCCGCGTCAACGAGCACCTGAAGAAGATGGGGGCGGTATGGAAGTGAGGCCCAGCTACAAGCAGACCGAGGTGGGCGTCATCCCGGAGGATTGGGATGCCAGAACCCTCCTCGATCTTGCCGAACGCAAGAAGGAGCTGTTCGATGACGGTGATTGGGTCGAAGCAGAGTTCCTCACCGACCGCGGTATCCGCCTGATTCAGACTGGGAACATCGGTGAGGGTGAGTTCACGGACAAGGACGTCAAGAAGTACATCTCGGCGGAGTCGTTCAAGAAGCTCCGATGCAAACACCTTCAGGTCGGCGACATCCTCATTTGTCGCCTGGCTGAACCAGCAGGAAGGGCCTGCGTACTGCGCGACATCGGTGAGGACCGAATGATCACGGCGGTCGATGTGACGATATTCCGTCCTCCCGCCGCCATAGCAGACCGTCACTTCCTCGTAAGCATATTCACAACCGCACGGTGGTATCAGACCGTAGCCGAGCGATGCGGTGGTTCGACACGCACCAGGATTTCGAGAGGAGAGCTTGGGAAGATCTCCGTTCCAATGCCTCCGCTGCCCGAACAACGCGCCATCGCGGCGGCGTTGAGCGATATGGATGCGCTGTTGGGCGGGCTGGATCGGCTCATCGCCAAGAAGCGCGACCTCAAGCAGGCCGCCATGCAGCAGCTTTTGACCGGCCAGACCCGCCTTCCCGGCTTCAGTGGGGAGTGGGAGGTGAAGCGACTTAAGGAAACCGCGGAGATTAGTACCGGCGTCAACAAGCCTCTCAGTGAAATGGGAAGTGGCGCGCTCTACGTCACCGTCCAGGACCTCTACGACGGAACATCGATTCGGACGAACAGACTGAGCCGCATCAAAGTCTCACAGTCCGAGATTGATGCGAAGGGTCTCGCAGTTGGTGACATCGTCTTCGGCAAGTCGTCCGTCAAGCGAGAAGGGATTGGTTACCCAAGCCAGTTTCTTGGCCGCGAAGAGCCTGTTGTGTTCTCGGGCTTCACCTATCGTGCTCGTGCACGCCATGGAATAGCTGACGCGGTCTTCCTGTTCTATGCGCTTCGGACGGAAAGGACACGCCGGTGGCTCATCGACAACTCGCAGGCTTCTGCTCTGACGAACATCAACCAGCAGATCGCCGACGCGATTCCTGTTCAGGTTCCACCAACCGTCCACGAACAGAGCGCGATCGCCGTCGTGCTCTCCGACATGGACGCCGAGCTTGCCGCGCTCGAAGCTCGCCGCAACAAGACCCGCGCCCTCAAGCAAGCAATGATGCAGGAGCTGCTCACAGGAAAGACGAGGCTCATATGAGGAAGTACAACCGCATCATGGCAGGGCGGCAGAGCGTGCACATTGCTCTGTGCGTTCAAGAGGGCTTCATCGGCGTGGACTACGGCATCGTCGAGGATCTGACCGGCCACCTCTCCGACGACTGGCGGGGGTTTAACAGGGAGTTCATCCCGAAGTATCTGCAAGAGCATCCCGACAAGACGAAGATCGCTGCGGGTCTAGCCTGCGGCTTCCTCTGGACGGTAGCCAAGGGGCTCAATGAGGGAGACGTCGTTATCAGCCCCAGTGGCAGCGGCCGCTATCACGTAGGTGAGATAACGGGCCCCTACCGCTACGTGCCCGGCGAAGTCCTCCCTCACCGCCGGCCAGTGCGCTGGTCCAGCAACCTGTTCGACCGGACCGATATGAGCGAGGCCCTCCGGCGTTCGACCAGCTCCACCGGGACATGCTGTGACATCACGAACTACGCTGCGGAACTCGAGAAGCTCATCGGCGGCAAAGCTGGCCCGGCACTTATCTCCACCGACCCAGATGTCGAGGACGCCGCTGCTTTTGCGATGGAAAAGCACCTCGAGGACTTCCTCGTCAGCAACTGGTCCCAGACTGAGCTCGGTAAGCGCTACAAGATCTACTCGGTGGACGGCGAGCAGGTAGGTCAGCAATTCCCGAGCGACACCGGGCCGATGGACATCCTTGCCATCAGCACGGATGGCTCGGAGCTGCTGGTTGTGGAACTTAAGAAGGGGCGCGCCAGCGATGTGGTACTCGGACAGATTCAGCGCTACATGGGCTATGTGCTCGATGAGCTTGCCGAGGAACACCAGACAGTCAAGGGCATCATCATCGCCCTAGAGGACGACCTGCGGCTCCGACGAGCGATGCGCGTCACACGAGACATCGAGTTCTTCCGCTATCTGGTCAGCTTCGAGCTAATCCGAAGCACCGAATAGAGCTTCCCACCACCCGAGCCTGCCATGCCTGAGCAACCTCGATCCGAACGCAAGACGCAGAACCGCGTCATTGCCCTATTCACCGCCAAGGCGCGGCCGGATTGCCTCGGCTATCGCTATCTCGGCGAATTGAGCACCCGCGAGGGTAACCGCCCCATCGAGGCGGCGCTGCTGCGCGAGAACCTGGCCGCCCGCAGCTACTCGCCCGCCCACATCGCGGCCGCACTGCAGAAGCTGGAGACCGCCGCCGACTCTACGGGCATCACGCTCTACCAGGCCAACCTGCGCACCTACCAACTTCTGCGCTATGGCGTGCCGGTGCAGGTCTCGGCGGGGCAGGCGCACGAGACGGTGCATTTGATCGACTGGGAGCGACCGGAGCGGAACGACTTCGCGCTCGCCGAGGAGGTGACGCTCAAAGGCGGCTACCAGCGGCGGCCGGACATCGTGCTTTATCTGAACGGCCTCGCCATTGCGGTGCTGGAGCTCAAGCGAAGCTCGGTGGAGGTGGCCGACGGCGTACGCCAGCTCATCACAAACCAGGAAGAGATCTTCAACAAGGGCTTCTTCAGCACCATGCAGCTGGTGCTGGCGGGAAGCGATTCCCAGGGGCTGCGCTACGGCACCACCGGTACGCCGGAGCAGTTCTTTGTCGAGTGGAAGGACGAAGCGCCGGGCAGGGGCGCCGCGCCCCCTCCCGGCGCGCTGCTCGATCGGCCGCTGGCGCAACTGTGCGGCAAGGTGCGGCTGCTCGACCTGATCCGCAACTGCATGCTCTTCGACATGGGCCACAAGAAGGTGCCGCGGCCGCACCAGTACTTCGGCCTCAAAGCCGCGCAGGAACGCATCGCCAAACGCGAGGGCGGCGTCATCTGGCACACCCAGGGTAGCGGCAAGAGTATCCTGATGGTGCTGCTCGCCAAGTGGTTGCTGGAGCACGACCCCGAGGCCCGCATCCTCGTCGTCACCGACCGCGACGAGCTGGACAAGCAGATCGAGGGGGTGATGAAGAACGCCGGGGTGATCGGCGCCGATTCGCCCTCGCCGCGCATCACCTCGCGGGCGGAATTCGTGCAGAAGCTGGGCGCGGCCACGCCGCGCCTGCTCTGCGCACTGGTCCACAAGTTCGACCCGGCCGACCTCAACGGCCCGCCGCCACCCGTGCAGGGGCGCTTCTACGTGTTCGTGGACGAGTGCCACCGCACCCAGGGTGGCGACATGAACGAGCAGATGAAGCGCTGGCTAGCGGGCGCGACTTTCGTCGGCTTCACCGGCACGCCGCTGCTGCGAAAAGACAAGAAGATGACGCGGGATGTGTTCGGCACCTACATCCATACCTACAAGTTCCACCAGGGCGTGGCAGACCGCGTCATCCTCGACCTCAAGTACGAGGCGCGCGACGTGCCGCAGCGGCTGACTTCGCAGGCGGCTATCGACGCATGGTTCGAGCGGAAGACCCGGGGCCTGAACAACTTCCAGAAGGCGGTGTTAAGGCGGCGTTGGGCAACGATGGAAGAGCTGGTGAGCGCGGGCGAGCGTAAACAGCGCATCATCGCCAGCATCATCGAGGACTTCAGCCTGAAGCCGCGGCTCAACAACGACCGCGGCACAGCCATCCTGGTGGCGGCCTCGATCTACGACGCTTGCCACTACTACCGTCTGCTCCAGAACACTAGCTTCGGCCCCTACTGCGGGATCATCACCTCCTACGAGCCGAACGCAACCGCCATTTCCAGGGAGCCGGCGCAGAGCGACGAGCGCTACAAGTTCGACACCTACACGCAGCACGTCCTCAAGCACGGCCAGACCACAAAGCAGTACGAAGCCGAGGCCAAGCGCTGCTTCATCGAGGAGCCAGCAAACCTCAAGCTCCTGATCGTGGTGAGCAAGCTGCTCACTGGCTTCGACGCGCCAAGCTGCACCTACATCTACCTCGACAACGAGCTACGCGACCACAACCTGTTCCAGGCCATCTGCCGCACTAACCGCCTGGACGGCGACGACAAGGACTACGGCCACATCGTCGATTTCAAGGAGCTGTTCGGAGAGGTGCAGGAGGCGATCGCGGTCTACAGCTCCGATGAACTGGATACCGGCGAGGGTGGCGTTGGCGAGAACAACGTTCACCTGAAGGACTGGCTCACGGAAGGAACGAGGAAGCTCGACGAGGCCCGCGAGCGGCTGCGCTACCTCTGCGAGCCAGTACCCTTGCCGCGCGAGGTTGAGCAGTTCCTGCACTACTTCTGCGGCGATGCCGCCAACCCCAACGCGCTGAACGAGACCGAGCCGCTGCGGGTGGAGTTCTACAAGGCGACGGCCACCTTCGTGCGCGCCTTCGCCGCGATCGCACAGGACCTTGCCGCGGCGGGCTATTCCGACACCGAAGCGGCGATCCTACAGAAGGAGGTCGAGTCCTACAGCGACTTGCGCGCCGCGATCAAGCGCCACTCGGGGGAGGAGCTGGACATCAAGCCCTACGAGGCCGATATGCGCCACCTCCTCAACACCTACATTCAGGCCGACCCAGCGGCCGACCTTGGTGAGCTGCGCGATATGTCGCTGACCGAGCTCATCATCGAGACGGGCATCCACGACGCGATCGCCAGGAAGCTCAATGAGAAGGGCAAGCTCTCGAGGAACGCCATCGCCGAGGGCATCATTCACAACGTCCGCAAGACCATCGTTCGCGACCAGCTCACCGACCCTCGGTTCTACGAGGAGATGTCAGCGCTTCTCGACGACCTCATCAAGCAGAGTCGGGCGGACACGGCGGCCTACGAGGCGTTTCTGCGGAAGGCCGAGGCATTGGCTCGACGACTGGCCACGAGGCAGCAAGAAGCAGGCGTGCCTGCGGTCCTGCATGGCAAGCGCGAAGCCGTAGCACTCTTCAACAACCTGGGTTCAATTCCAGCAACGACCTTTCGGTACCCCACCAGCGACGAAGCCAAGGCTGCGCTCGCACTGCAGATCGACCTGACCGTACGTGAGCGCGCCCCAGCAGGGTGGAGGGGCGACCAAGCACGTGAGGCGCAGGTGCTCAACGCGCTGTTCCCGATTCTCGAGCGAGACCGCGAGGCGACGCTAGCGCTCTTCGAGATAGTCAAGAACCAGCCGGGGTACTGATGGCTGAGACGATCCAGATTGGCGACATCGTCATCACGATGACGCGAAAGAGCATCAAGCATGTCCACCTGACAGTGCACCCGCCGCTGGGTCGTGTCACGCTAGTTGCTCCCACGGGAACCCGCCTGGAGGCGGCACGGGCCTACGCAATCTCTAAGATCGGCTGGATCCGTGCCCAGCAGGCAAGCTTACGTGGTCAGGCACGCGAGACACGCCGCGCATTCATCGAGCGAGAGAGCCACTACCTCTGGGGTCGGCGCTATCTGCTGTCCGTCATTGAGGCGGACACCAAGCCCTCTGTCCGCCTCAGTCATCGCAGGATCACGCTCACCGTGCGCCCCGCAAGCAGCATGGCAAAGCGGGAAGAAGTCATGCACGAGTGGCACAAGTCCCTGCTGCATGAGGCCGTGCCCCCACTGATCAGGAAGTGGCAGGCCAGGCTTGGAGTGTCGGTTTCTGGCTATTTCCTGCAGCGCATGAAGACGAAATGGGGAGGCTGCAATCACCGAGCTGGGAACATCCGCCTCAATACGGAGCTCGTGAGAAAACCGAAGGACCTCCTGGAGTATGTGATCGTCCACGAGATGCTCCATCTCATCGAGCCAACGCACAGTGAACGCTTCGTTGCTCTCCTTCAACGGCACTACCCGGCATGGCGTGAAGCCCGCATTGAACTGAATGAGTTGCCGCTCGCGGCCGAGGTGTGGAGGGAATGAGCCAAGGCCTGCCGGGCCTGCGCACCGGCCCGAAGTCTGCCCTTAACCTCTCCCTCATCCGCGCCGTCCACACGACGATCTACCTCGTCATGGTCGCCGCGATCGCCGTGATCTGGCATGCCGCCCTCACCGGCCGCTTCGGCCTTGCGCTCTGGATCGCCCTCGCGCTGCTCGCAGTCGAGAGCGCCGTCTTCCTCGGCAACGGCCGCCGCTGCCCCCTCACCGCGCTCGCCGTCCGCTACGGCGCCGAGAAGGGCTACGCCTTCGACACCTTCCTGCCCGAGCGCGCCACCCGCTACACCTTCCGCGTCTTCGGGACGCTCCTGGTGCTCGGCCTCATCCTTCTCGCCCTGCGCTGGACCGGCCTGCTCACCACCCCCTGATCCCACGGGAGCGCACGCATGAGCACCCACGAACCTCCGCCAGACGCCGAGCCGGATGGCGGCCTCGGCTTCAGCTACCGCACGCGCAAGGGCGGCGAGGTCGAGCTGCTCCATCATGGCCGCCTGGCAAGCACCCTGCGCGGCGCCGTCGCGCTCGACTTCCTCGCCGAGCTGGAAACCTGCGACCCCGCGGCCGCCCAGCAGCTCATGGCGCGCCTCACCGGCAACTACAAGCGCGGCAATGAGCGCACGGCGCGCAACCATCCCCGCAACCGCCGCTGAGGCTTGCCCACCTGCGAGCCGCCGCGGCCCGCCTGACCCGCCCCCGGGGGCGACTCGCTCGCCCGCCGCCCGCAATTCCAACATCCTGCAACCATTGAACCATTGATTGCGGGTCCGTTGCTCGGTATTCTGCCCGCGCCGCCCGTCGGCCCAGCCGCCGCGGCCCTAAGCGCAACCCGGAACCCAGGATCGGCATGCCCAGCTCCCCCGAGCATCGCGAGGCCAGCCCTGACGCGGAACTCGCCGCGGCCCCCGCAGCCTGCCCGCTCCCCGGTCTCGCGCCGCCCGAACCTACAGAGGAGCAGCGAGCAGGCTGGGAAGCCGCCCTCGCCGCGGGCAAGTGCCTCCACTGCGCGGGCGACCTGGGCAAAGGCTGGCGCGAGGAAGACGGCCCCTTCTGCTGCCGCGGCTGCCGGGCCGTCTACGAGTTGCTCCACGGCGAGGGCCTAACGCGCTACTACGAGCTCCGCCAGGGCCCGCAGGCCCCGGTGCCCAGCCTGCGCCCGGACAGCTTCGCCTGGCTGGACCGCCTCCTCGAAGAACAAGCCGCCCCCGGGGGCGGCCCCGCGTCTGGACCCACCGCCACGCCGGTCGGCCCCACCGAGCCGCTTCGCCTGAACCTCGACATCCAGGGCGTCCACTGCGCCGCCTGCGTCTGGCTGCTCGAAGAGCTCTTCCAGCGCGAGCCGGCCGGCGTCGACCTGCGCATCAACCCCTCGCTCGGCACGGTGCAGCTCCTCTGGAACCCGGCCGCGGGCGACCTCAAGCACTACCTCGCCGAAGCCGAGCGCTTCGGCTACCGCCTCGGCCCCTCGCGCAAGACGGCCGCCCCGCACTCGCGCGGGCTGCTCTTCCGCATGGCCGTCTGCATCGCCGTGGCCATGAACGTGATGATGTTCAGCCTCAGCTACTACTTCGGCCTCGCCCCCACGGACGGCCCCCTCTTCGACTTCTTTGGCTGGCTGAACCTGGGCCTGGCCACCGTGTCGATGCTGGTCGGCGGACCCGTCTTCCTGCGCGGCGCCATCGCCGGCCTGCGCCGCCGCGTCGCGCACCTGGACCTGCCCATCGCCCTCGGCATGTCGCTGGCCTACGCGGGCTCGGTTTACGCCTACTTCACGGGCGGCCCGCGCGCGGCCTACTTCGACAGCCTCACCGTGTTCATCGCGCTGATGCTCATCGGCCGCTGGGCGCAGGAGCGCATCCTCGAGCGCAATCGCAACTCGCTCCTCGTGGGCGGCGGCGCGGACCTGATCACCGTGAAGCGCCGCGTCGCCGGCGCGGCCCGCCTCGAGGCCGTGGGCGCGGCCGCCCTCAAGGCGGGCGACGAACTCTGGATCGCCCCCGGCGACCTCCTGCCCGTGGCCGGCATCCTCCTGCGCCAGGAGGCCGAGCTGTCGCTGGACTGGATCACCGGCGAGTCCGCCCCCGCCCACTTCGCCCCCGGCGACCGCCTGCCCGCCGGCGCCTTCAACGCCGGCCGCCTGGGTTACAGCGTCACAGCAGTTGAGGACTTTGCCGACTCGCGCCTCGAGGCCCTGCTGCGCGAGAACTCCGGCGAGGGCGCCTGGCGCCCGAGCTGGTGGCACCGCGTGAGCACGCTCTACGTGTCGCTGGTGCTGGCCTCGGCCGCCATCGGCTTCGCCATCTGGGCCTGGGGCGTGGGCGACCTGCGCCGCGCCCTCGAAGTGACCGTGGCCGTGCTGGCCGTCACCTGCCCCTGCGCGCTTGGCCTCGCCTCGCCGCTGGCCGAGGAACTCATTCACACCGCCCTGCGCCGCCGCGGGGTGTTCCTGCGCACCGGCAGCTTTATGGAAAAGGCCCTGCGCGTGCGCAAGGTGCTGCTGGACAAGACCGGCACCCTCACGCTCGATCGCCTGCGCCTCGCGCCCGAATCCCGCCGCGCGCTCTGGGCCTTACCGGCAGCCGAGCAGGCGACCCTCTGGACGATCTGCGCGCGCAGCAACCACCCGGTGAGCCGCAGCCTTGCCGAGGCCCTGGCCGCCGGCGGCGGGCCGGCAAGCCTTGACCCCAGCGAGGCCGGCGAGGGCCTGGAAGAGCTGCCCGGCCAGGGCCTGCGCTGGGCGCGCCCCGACGGCGAGTTCCGCCTGGGCCGCCCGGCCTTCGCGAGCGCCGGCGCTGCGAGCGCACCCGCCCTCGGGGGCGACCCAGCGCCGGCCGGCGAGGCCGACCCGGCCACGCACTTCACGCGAAACGGCGCCCTCCTCGCCAGCTTCCGCTTCGACGAAGACTACAAGCCCGACGCCGCCGCTGAACTCGCCGCGCTCGCGCAGCAAGGCTACGCGCTCCACCTGCTCAGCGGCGACAGCCAGGCCAAGGTGGATCGCGCGGCCGCCGCCCTGGGCATCCCGAGCGAGCAGGCCCACGGCGGCCTCACCCCCGAGGCCAAGGCCGCCCTCGTGCGCACCCTCGACGCCCGCGACACGCTCATGGTCGGCGACGGCATCAACGACAGCCCCAGCTTCGAGGCCGCCCTCTGCGCCGCCACCCCCGCCGTGGACCGGCCCGTGCTGCCCGGCAAGGCCGACTTCTTCTTCCTGGGCGACGGCATCGCGGCCCTGCGCCGGGCGCTTGCCGCCGCCGGCCGCCTGCACCGCGTGCTGCGCGACAATCTCATCTTCGCGCTCGTCTACAACGTGGCCGCTGTGGCACTGTGCCTCGTCGGGCTGGTGGACCCCGTGATGGCGGCCATCCTGATGCCGGTCAGCTCGGTGGGCATCGTCGCCTTTACCGCTTGGCGGCTCTCTGGCCGGAGGCTGGCATGGATGTCGTGATCGGCCTCGTTACCGTCAGCCTCGCGCTCGTCGCGCTGGGGCTGGTGTTCTTCTTCGCGCGCCTGAAGGGCGGCGACTTCGATCACGGCGAGCGCCTGTCGCTCCTGCCCCTGCGGGAGGACAAGGAGCGCGGCGCCGCGGATGCAGCGAAGGGCGCGGACAGCGCCCGGCACAAGCCCGAGGATCCCAAGGAGGGAGGAGTAGTCAATGGCCGTGGATAAAGCCCAGACCCGCACCATCGTCTACGACGACGACATCGTGCGGGCCTTCTCCATCGCGACCATCGTCTGGGGCGCGGTGGCCTTGCTGCTCGGCGTCATCATCGCCACGCAGCTCTCGTTCTGGCAGGCGAACTTCGGCGTGCCCTGGCTCACCTTCGGTCGCCTGCGGCCCCTGCACACGAACGCGGCGATCTTCGCTTTCGTGGGCAACATGATGTTCGCCGGCATCTACTACTCCACGCAGCGGCTGCTCAAGACGCGCATGGCGCACGACACGCTGAGCTGGGTGAACTTCTGGGGCTGGCAGCTCATCATCGTCAGCGCGGCGCTCACGCTGCCTCTTGGCCTCACGCAGGGCAAGGAGTACGCCGAGCTGATCTGGCCCATCGACATCGCGATCGCGCTGGTGTGGGTGGTCTTCGCGGTGAACTTCTTCTGGACCCTGGCCCGCCGCAACGAGAAGAATCTCTACGTCGCGCTGTGGTTCTACATCGCCACCATCGTGACGATCGCCGTGCTGCACATCGTCAACAGCCTGCACCTGCCCACGAGCTTCCTGCACAGCTACCCCATCTACGCCGGCGTGCAGGACGCCCTCGTCCAATGGTGGTACGGCCACAACGCCGTGGCCTTCTTCCTGACCACGCCGATGCTGGGCATCATGTACTACTTCGTGCCCAAGAGCGTGGAGCGGCCGGTTTATTCCTACCGCCTCTCGGTGGTGCACTTCTGGTCCCTGGTCTTCATCTACATCTGGGCCGGCCCCCACCACCTGCTCTACACCGCCCTGCCCGACTGGGCGCAGACCCTGGGCATGGTCTTCAGCGTGATGCTCTGGGCGCCCTCCTGGGGCGGCATGCTCAACGGCCTGCTCACCCTGCGCGGCGCCTGGGACAAGCTGCGCACCGACCCCGTGGTGAAGTTCTTCGTGGTGGCCGTCACCTTCTACGGCATGTCCACATTCGAGGGGCCGTTGCTGTCAATCAAGAGCGTCAGCGCGCTGGGCCACTACACCGACTGGATCATCGGCCACGTGCACGGCGGCGCGCTGGGCTGGAACGGCTTCCTCACCTTCGGCATGCTCTACTGGCTGGTGCCGCGCCTGTGGAAGACCGAGCTGTGGAGCAAGCGCCTGGCCGAGACGCATTTCTGGCTGGCGACCCTGGGCATCCTGCTCTACGTGGTGTCGATGTGGGTCGGCGGCATCAGCCAGGGCCTCTTCTGGCGCGCCCTGGACGCCGACGGCTTCCTCAAGTACCCCGACTTCGTCGAGGGCCTGCTCGCCAGCCGCCTGATGTACCAGATGCGGCTCATCGGCGGCTCGCTCTTCTTCCTCAGCTACCTGCTGGGCGTCGTCAACTGGACGATGACGATTCGCCGCGGCAGCAAGGCCACCTACGAGGTGACCGTGCCGGCGCTCGCGCCCTCTGGCCCCTCGGCCTGGCGGCTCCTCTTCGGCGCGCCGGTGCTCTACGCGGCCGCGGTGATCACCTTGGCGGTGCTGCTGGGCGTCTCGGGCGTCATCACGAGCGCCGTGGCGCTGGCCGGCATCGCGGTGGTGATCGTCGCCGCGATTCTCAGCTTCGGCGCCAACCGCGGCTCGGACAAGAGCTGGCACCAGCTCACGGAAGGCAACTCCCTCGCCTTCACGGTGCTGGTGCTGGTGGCGATCCTCGTGGGCGGCATCGTCGAGATCATCCCGACCGTGGTCATCTCCAAGCGAGTGCCGACGACGGCGGCCGCCCTGGCCGCCAACCCGCGCATCCAGCAGCCCTACAGCCCGCTCGAGCTGGAAGGCCGCGACCTCTACGTGCGCGAGGGCTGCTATGTCTGCCACAGCCAGATGATCCGCCCCTTCCGCCACGAGACCCTGCGCTACGGCGACTACTCGCGGATGGAGGAGTTCATCTACGACCACCCCTTCCAGTGGGGCTCCAAGCGCACGGGCCCGGACCTACACCGCGAAGGCGGCAAGTACGCGAGCCTCTGGCATTACCTGCACCTGCTCGATCCGCGCTCCACGTCGCCGGGCTCGAACATGCCGAGCTACGCCTGGCTGAAGACGGGCCGCGTGGACTTCGGCGGCACGGCGAACAAGATGGAGACGCTCGGCAAGCTCGGCGTGCCCTACGATCGGGCACAGATCGCCGGCGCGGCGGCCACGGCCGCGAGCCAGGCGGGGCTGATCGTCGCCGACTTGCAGGCGCAGGGGGTGACGCTCGCGCCCGACGCCGAGTTGACGGCCCTCATCGCCTACCTGCAGCGCCTCGGCCGCGGGCCCCAGCCGACGACGGCGGCACAGGCGCAGGCCCTGGCGACGCCGCCGACGGCGCCGGCTCCTGCCGCCGCTCCGGCCCCGGCGCCCGCGCCGGCGGATTCGCTGCCCGGCGCCGCGCCGAGCGGGAAGGGCAGCTAGCATGTACCAGCAGTTCTACCATGGCAGCTCGCTGCTCCTGTGGCCCCTCCTGGGCCTCTTGCTCTTTGTGGCCAGCTTCGCGGCCGTGCTCTTCCACGTCATCGTCGGCCTGCGCGATCGCCACGCGGTGGAGCGTCTGGCCGGCCTGCCCCTGGACAGCGGCGATGAACACCCCGTGGTTGCGGCCGCGGCCGGCGACGCCGAAGGGAAGGTGAGCTGAGATGAACGAGCGCAAGGACTACCAGGCCGATCAGGTCTTCGACCACGACTTCGACGGCATCCAGGAGTACGACAACCGCCTGCCCAACTGGTGGCTATGGATCCTGTGGACCACGATCCTCTTCGCCTTCGGCTACTGGCTCGTCTTCCACACCTTCGGCGTGGCCAAATTGCCGCGTGCGCAGTACGAGGTGGAGATGCAGCGGGCCGCCGCGACCCAGCTCGCCAGGGGCGGCACCCTGGACGACGCTGCCCTCGAGCTGATGGCCACGCTCCCCGACCGCGTGGCCGAGGGCAAGACGCTCTTCGGCACCTACTGCGTGGCCTGCCATTCGAGTCGCGGCGAAGGCCTCGTGGGCCCGAACCTCACCGATGCCTACTGGATCCACGGTGGGAAGCCCCTGGACATCCACAAGGTCGTGACCGATGGTGTGCTGACCAAGGGCATGGCGGCCTGGGGCCGGCAGCTCGGCCCCAAGCGCGTGGAGTCGGTGGTGGCCTACGTGCTGACGCTGCGGGGAACGAATGTCCCCGGCAAGGCCGCGGAGGGCCAGCTCGTGCAGTAGCGCGAGCGGCGAAGGAGACCTGCGATGAGTGAAGCCAAGGTCGGCCGCCGCGAGCGGCGGCGGCCGGATCTGGACACCGTCTACACGATCAACGCCGACGGCTCGCGCAACTTCCTCCATCCCGCCGACGTGCACGGCCCCTGGCAGCTACGCAAGAACCTGATCTGGTCGCTGCTCATCGCCGTCTACGTGCTCATGCCCTGGATCGAGGTCAAGGGCCGGCCGCTCGTGCACCTGGACCTACCCGGTCGCGCGGCGCACCTGTTCGGCGTCAGCTTCACCAACCAGGACTTCTACCTGGCCTTCTTCCTCGTCACGGGCTTGGGCTTTGCCCTGTTCGTGCTCACCTCGCTCTTCGGCCGCATCTGGTGCGGCTACGCCTGCCCGCAGACCGTCTTCATGGAGGGCGTGATGCGGCGCGTCGAGCGCTGGATCGAGGGCCCGCGCAACGCGCGCATCAAGCGCAACCTCGGCCCAATGAGCGGCGACAAGGCCTGGCGCAAGCTGGTCAAGCACGCGCTCTTCCTCGTGCTGTCCTATTTCATCGCGCACGTCTTCCTGTCCTACTTCATTCCCGTGCACGAGCTGCTCCACGTGCTGCGCTCGAGCCCGGCCGCGCACCGCTCGGCCTTCGGCTGGTCGATGTTCTGGACGGCCGTCCTCTACTTCAACTACGCCTGGTTCCGCGAGCAGACCTGCCTGATCGTCTGCCCCTACGGCCGGCTGCAGGCCACGCTCATCGACGACGACTCCTTGATCATCGGCTACGACGTGAAACGCGGCGAGCCGCGGCACAAGGGCGCGGGCGAGGGCGGCGACTGTATCGACTGTTTCCGCTGCGTGGAGGTCTGCCCGACCGGGATCGACATTCGCAACGGCCTGCAGATGGAGTGTATCGGCTGCGCGAACTGCATCGACGCCTGCGACGACGTGATGGAGCGCACGGACCGGCCGCGCGGCCTCGTGCGCTACGACTCCCAGCGCGGCTTCGATGGCCAGCGGCGCCGCTTCTGGCGGCCGCGCGTGTTCATCTACGCGGCCATGGGCCTGCTCGGCCTGGCGGCCTTCGGCTTCAAGGCAGCCGGCCGCGAAGACTTCCAGGCCAACCTCCTGCGCAGCGGCGGCCTGCCCTTCGCGATCGAGGGGGAGAACTTGCGCAACCTCTACACCCTGCACCTGCAGAACAAGACCGACGCGGCGCACCGCTACCGCATCGAGCCCGCGCCGGGCGGGCCGGCGGGCCTGAGCTTCATCATCCCCCAGCCCGAGCTGGCGCTCGGTGCCCTGGAGGACGGCCAGGTGCCGCTCTTCGCCACGCTGCCGCGGGCGGCCTACACCACCGCCTTCGACTTCGACCTGCTCGTCACCGAGCTGGAATCCGGCAGTCAGCGCCGCTTGGCGCTGCGCTTCAGGGGGCCCTGATCATGCGTGAATGGCTGCGCGTGCATCCCTGGATCTGGATCGTGCTGCTGCTCGCCGCCCTGCTGGCGGGCAGTTGCGCCACCCTCATCATCGCCGAGCTGAACAAGCCGGAGATCGTCAAGGAGCGCTAGCCTGGGTCCGTCAGGAGGCATGCGCACAAGCGGCTCCTCGGGCTCATGCCATACGCCTTGTCGCGCTGCAGCGGCGACGGCTTTTCTCGTAGCGCTGCACTTGACTTCTGCGCATGTCCATAGTATAATTCAAACCTCCCCCGCCTCCCGCGTCCTCGATCTTGCGAGGGCTCTCCATGACCGAGTTCGTGCCGAATCTCCCCGCCGCCGCGGTGGATGCCCACCTGCGCGCGGCCGTCGCCGAATTGCGCCGCGCCGAGCGCAGCGCCCTGCTCTGGTTCGCCGAGCTGATGCGCCGGCGCCTCTACCGCGACTGCGGCTATTCCAGCATTCACGCCTACGCCGAGGCCGTGCTGGGCTTCGGGCAGGCGAAGACCTATCAGTTCATCCGGCTCGCCGAGTCGCTTGATGGCCTGCCCCAGTTGCGAGCGTGCGTCGAGGCCGGCGAGATGCCCTGGACCAAGGCCCGCAGCGTGGCGGCGGTCGCCACACCGCGCTCCGAGGGCCAGTGGATCGCGCTCGCGAAGACGAGCAGCGCGCGCCAGCTCGAAGCGAGGATCCGCGAGCGCCGCCGCGAGGCGGCAGGCGAGTCCGGGCAAGGCGCGTTGCTGTCGCCTGCCTCCGCGCCGATCCCCGCACCCGCGCCGAAGGTAAACCTGAGCTTCGCGCTCGAGCCGGAGCAATACACCCGCTGGCAGGCCATCGTCGAGCGGCTGCGCAAGCAAGGGCACGCCGAGGCGAAGGACGAGCTTCTGCTGGCAGCCTTCGCGGCACTGGCCGAGGCGGAGTGTACACGTGTACAAAACGAACCGCCCTACCAGGTCGTGATCTACCGCTGCGAGGAATGCGGCGCGGTCCGCCTACCCGACGGGCGCAGCCTGGCGCCGGCGGTCGCCGCGCAGGCGGCCTGCGACTGCCGAACGCAGCGGGAAGGCCAACCCAATCGCGCAGCGATCCCGCCCGCCCTGCGGCGGCAGGCACTCGCGCGCGACAGCCACCGCTGCCAGGCCCCGGGCTGCCGCTCCACGCGCTTCCTCGAGGTCCATCATCGCGAGCCGCGGCGGTTCGGCGGGCGCAACAGCGCGGCGAACCTGATCACCCTTTGCGCGGCCTGCCACCGACTACTGCACGAAAACGGCGTGGGACTTGCCGCCGCCCTGCCGGTAGCGGCCTTGCCGAACACCGGCAGATTGACGCTAACTTGGATCCGTCAACCCTCCGCCCTGGTGGACGAGGAGCCGCTTGTGCGCATGCCTTCTAGCGGATCAAAGCTAGGCGGCCGCGCGTTCCCCGCGAGGGCGCGCGCGGCCTCACCGCTCCCCATCCCGCCGCCCCGCTCGCCGCGCCCGCAGCGCTGCCCCTGTAACAGCCCTGTTGCACGGCATTCATGTTGCCTCGCCGCCGCGGATCGGGGCTAAGGCCCCCGCGCGCCCCTGCCGATACTATGGAGCAACGCGAATCCTCAGCAGGAGTCCGCCCTCCATGCCCCCACGCAGTCAGCATGACGCGATCCCCCGCGATGCGTCCGCCCAGCCGCTGCCGCGCTTCCGCTGGCAGCACAGCCTGCTCGTGCGCATCCCCCTGGTCTTCGCCATGCTGCTTACCGGGCTCGCGCTCGCGAGCGCCCTACTCATCGACACGGTGGGCCGGCGCTTGCTCGAGGAGCAGGCCCGCGTGCAGTCGAAGCTGGCGGGCAGCGCCCTGGTCGCCGACTACCAGACGCGCCTGATCGCCGCGCGCGGGCGGGCCGTCAGTCTCGCCGAGCTAGGCGAGCAACTCCCCCTCGACGCCGAGCTGCACCAGCGGCTCCTGCCGCGCCTGCTCGATCCCGACGACAGCGAGGAGACGATCGCGGGCGGCGGGCTCTGGCCGGAGCCACGGGCCTTCGATCCCGCCCGCGAGCGGCGCAGCTTCTGCTGGCGGCGCGGCAAGGACGGCGAGCTGGCTTTCGTGGACGACTACAACGACGCGGCGGGCACGGGCTATTTCTCCGCACCCTGGTACCAGCCGGCTGCCCTGCGCCACATCGTCGAGCCGACTTGGTCCTCCACCGCCAGCGCGCTGCCGGGGCGCCAGCCGACCCTCTCCTGCTCCGTGCCGATGCAGCGGGGGGGCAGGTTCTACGGCGTCGCCACGGTCGAGATCTGGCTGACGGGCATGGACTGGCTCCTGGACGACGCCGCCGCCACCCTGGAGGGCTACGCCCTCGTCCTCGATCACGAAGGCCGCATCATCACCTGGCCGCGCGGGAGCGCCGCCCGGGAGCACAGCGCCCGCCTGCAGGCCGGCGCGGGGCCGCAGGCCAGCCTCGAGTCGCTGGCCCTGCGCGACGCCGGCTTCGGGCCCTACGCCGACGCAATCGCCGAGCTCGCCGCGGCGCGCCCGCCCTCTGCCGGCCAGCGCAATCCGAGCTGTGTCCATCTCTCGGTGCCCAAGGATCCGCTGCTGGGCGCGGCCGCCGTCGCGGCGATCCTGCAAGTGCCGGAGACCGGCTGGTGGATCGTCGCCGTCACGCCGCGCAGCGCGGCGATCGCCTCGGCGGACTTCTTCCGCCGCGCGCTGACCGTGTCGACGCTTGGCCTCATCCTGGTCTGCCTGCTGCTGGCCTACCTGCTCCTGCGCTGGATCCTGATCGGCCCGCTGCGCGGCCTCACTCGCCAGCTCCAGGCCTCTTTCGCGAGCCAGGAAGTGGGCTGCCTCGAGTTGCCCAGCTCCGACGGCGGCGAGCTGGGCACGCTGGTCTACTGGTTCAATCAGCGCAGCCGGCAGCTCGAGAAGCTGCTGCGCCGGCGCGACGAGGACCAGGTCGCTCTGCTCACCGCCAAGCGCACGGCGGAGACGGCCACCCAGGCCAAGAGCGAGTTCCTGGCGGCGATGAGCCACGAAGTGCGCACGCCGCTGAACAGCATCCTGGGGCTGACCGGACTGCTGACCGAGTCGCAGCTCGACCGTGAGCAGCGCGACTACGTCGAGACCGTGCGCGCCTCGGCGACGACGATGCTCACGCTCATCAACGACATTCTCGACTTCTCGAAGATCGAGGCGGGGCGGCTGGAGCTCGAGGCCATCCCCTTCCAGCCGGCCGCCCTCTGCGTCGAGGTCATCGATCTGCTCGAGTTCCGCGCCCGCGAGAAGAACCTGAGCGTGCGCCTGCGCAAGGGCGCGGGCAGCGATGCCTGCTTCCTGGGCGATCCCGGGCGCATCCGCCAGGTCATCCTCAATCTGGTCAGCAACGCGATCAAGTTCACGGAGGCCGGCGAGGTGGAGGTCCGCTGCCAGTCCACGCCGCTGGCCGGCGGCCAGGGCGAGTTGCGCTTCACGGTGCGCGACACGGGTCCCGGCATTCCCGCCGCCACCCAGGCCGGCCTCTTCCAGGCCTTCGCCCAGGCCGACCGCTCCACGGCGCGCCGCTTCGGCGGCACGGGGCTCGGCCTGGCGATCAGCCGCCAACTCGTCGAGCTGATGGGCGGCGAGATCGGCCTCGAGAGCGACGAGGGCAAGGGCGCCACCTTCTGGGTCCAGCTCCGCCTGCCGCG
>Ga0299912_10001111_pt1 | contig 21786 bp, 23 predicted proteins | sample RVTome_2_FD_207667 | JGI IMG/M metagenome (GOLD analysis project Ga0299912, IMG submission 207667) | Soil microbial communities from uranium-contaminated site in the Upper Colorado River Basin, Wyoming, United States - RVT95D214 (version 2) ... | reverse complement strand
TCCCAGCGTTCTTTCATCGCCATCGACTCCTTCCGAATGATCTCGGAAGAAGTTTAGGCGATATCCAAAATGGTTCACGATGTCCTTACGGTTTTTTGGTATACAATGTTCTTACGGAAACCCTCTACAAGTTAAGAAGAGGGAAGAGACCAAGAAATATCAGCGAAGCAACTCATGTTTTTGTCACTACGAATAATGGGCTAGCATATGCCAGCAATTTATTTGATAGGGACCAGTTTAGAACGGCTGGTTTTTGTATTCCAACAACTCTCACTGAAATCTTTATTGCTACATTAATATGGATAAACTCTCCTGCGATTTCGTCAATTAATAAACAAAGATTAATTGCAAATTCTTATGCTGCAATAAGGCCATCGCGGACTCTTTTAAAAAAGCTAGTAGAAGCTGCTGATAGATTGAGGCAAAATGGCGACATCACTGATGAACAAGTTATTCTTCTAAAGGAATCAAGAACCGCAAAGAACCTTTTGATGAAAGAGACTATCGGTGATCCAGAAAGGTTTTCTGATAAAACTGCAATTGAAATACTTGATGAGATAAGGCGAGATGCAATTAAAGAGGAGAAAGAAAAACATCAAAAGGAAAAAAGCGAGATTGAAGCAATATTAAAGAAACGCGAAGAGAGTATCTTATTACTGAGAAAACAGTATGACATTCTAAAATCACAAGTTAAACAAATAGAAAACATTAAAGAGAAGAGCGATTTGGGGGTAGAAAAAAGTGGAAAAATATTATTGTGGATTGCCGGGATCATTTATTTGGTAATATTGTCAGTTTACGCTGTGCTTAAATTTTATTATAAATATGAAGATGTTGACATTTTGGCATATTTAGTTGGAATAATTCCAATTATCCAATATTTCTATTTCGTCATCACAAAGAAGAAGATATCTCCAAATAAACTTTATGAAAGCTATTTAATAAAAAAGAAGAATAATAATTATTCTAAAATCGGTATAGATATTGATGCGTATATACAATTGAAAGCTCAAGAAGAAGAATTGATGCAAAGAATCATTTCTCTATAATTTGTGAATAAATGGACAATTCGGAGCGTTCCGGTCAAGAGGCCCTATGCATATGTCTTCCTATGTTCATGCTTATTCCTAGCTTTCGGCTGTGGCGTCAGCTTCAAGAATGAGCTGGTTGCCCAATAATCGAGTTCTTTTTTCATCGTAGCGAAAAAAGAAATACTTTACATTCAAAAAAACACATTCCGCTGACGCAGCCGCCCGAGTATTCGGGGCCGGCCGTCACGAAATCCAGCCCGCTCCAAGCCGGCCGGGTCCAGCCCTGGAACTCGAGCCGCGCCTCGAAGCTCAGGAAATTAAGCATTATGTAAACTAACAAATCAGTGTTATGATATTTTCGAGGGCCGATTTCAAATGCACATTGGTTTGAAGGCGGCCAAAAAATACATGATCAGGAGGGGAGATTTATCGCACGGAGCGGCCATTCACCGCGCCGCAGAAAAACAAATTCTTATTCATGTAAAATCACGGGGAGCGGGAGTCTATCGTCTTTTAACCGCGGCGGAGGGAATCCTTGTCCCGAAATGCTCTTTGAGTGCCGATCTTTGTGGCTTTTCGTGGTTATTGACAGCCCCGCCCGGCCAACGATATATTATCGACATGGTTATGAGGGGATATTCATCGACCGGAGGGGCCGTTCTTAACGCCACACAAAAAGGAAAATCCTATAGTTCAACGTGACATCGGTTCCGATAGGGACACATCGATAGACTCGACCTTTCGTGTGCGGCACTACAAGCCTTCTGAGGAGAATTCAAATGCCTGGTAAAGTCTTCATCAGTTGCGGCCAGGCTTCCGAAGCCGAGCGCGTCGTCGCTCGTGAGGTATCCACATGGTTCGCCAGCGAGGGATTCGCGCCCTATATCGCCACCCAGGTTCAGAGCATCCCCGATCTGAACAGCGGTTTGATCGGCGAACTCAAGCGGTCGGACTTCTATCTCTTCATCAACTTCCGGCGCGAACGACTTCCCACTGGCCGATCCAAGCGTTTGTTCCGTGGTTCGCTCTATGCCAATCAGGAGTTGGCCATCGCTTACGCCCTTGGTTTTGAACACATGCTCTTTCTGAACCAAAAGGGCGCCGAGCGCGGCGGCATGTTCGGCACCATCGTTTCCAATGCGCCGGAGTTCGAAAAACTGGACGAAGTGCTTCCCACCGTAAATCGCATGGTCGCCCAAGCCAAATGGAATCCCGCCTTCTCGCGCCAGTTGCAGGCCGTCGCCCTTCGGTGGACCAGGAAAGTCCTCACCTACAATGACCATGTCTCTTGGGATGGGCAGACCGATATGGCTCACCGCACTAAGATCCTTATCGGCAAGGTCCGGAACCCCCGCAGCGACATCGGTGCGCATGACGTGGCGATGCGACTCAAATCCATCGTGAACCCGGACGGAACCGCCTCGGAATGCACGGACGGAACTCCGTTGAAGGTCAGTGGCCAGTATCTGTCCTATAGCCAGATCATCTGGCCGGAAAGCACCGGGGAATTCGACTTGTTGGCGCTCGATGCTCAGCAGCCTACCCGCGTCTTTCTGAACAGCAAACAGGATTTGGACCCGAGGCGTCCAATCGTCGCTGCGGTGGGCAAGTATCGTTTGATTTATGAATTGGTCGCCGTTGGCTTTCCGAAAGCAGAAGTGGCCATTGACCTCGCCCTGACTGGCAATCTCGATCCCAAGGCCGACCTCGCTGCCCCATGACCTGCCCCAAACGCCTCATCGAAGTGGACCTGCCCATCCACCGCATCTCCGATGCACGTGCGGAGGTAGAAGTCCATCCGTCACATCCGAATCTCCACGCTTCCTGAGTATGCCGACTAAAGTGTTCATCAGTTGTGGACAGGCGACTAGGGCCGAAATGATGGCTGCCCGCAAGGTTTCCACCTAGCTGAAATCCCGGGGGTTCAGGCCCTATCTGGCGACGGAAGTCCAGACGATTCCCGAGCTCAACCTGGTCCTCCTTGCCGAACTCAGGACATCGGATTACTACCTGTTCATAAACTTCCGGCGGGAACAGATCGCTTCCGGAGCCCGGGAACGGCTGTTCCGAGGCTCCCTCTACATCAACCAGGAACTCGCAATGGCCTACACCTTGGGGTTTGAGCACATGGTTCTTCTAAACCAGAAGCAGGCGGAGCGCGCGGGTTTATTTTGGACAATCGTGTCCAATGCGAGCGAGTTCGATTCGTATTATGACCTGCTTCCGAAGCTCAAAAGAGCTTATTTGTTTTTATCCCTTTTTTGGGGCAGAGGTGAGCAATAACGCAATCCCCGCAGCGGGGCTTGCGGGCCTGGCAGACGGCGCGGCCGTGGTTGACCAGGAGATAATTGAAATCGAGCCAGGCGTCCTCAGGCACGATCTTGAGGAGGTCCTGCTCGATTTTTTCGGGGACGGTCTGTTTGCTTAGGCCCATACGGCCGGAGAGGCGCTTGACGTGGACGTCGACGGCGATGCCCTCGGCCTTCTTGAAAACCGAGCTCAGGACGATATTGGCCGTCTTTCGGGCGACGCCGGGCAGCGTGACGAGCTTCTCCATGGAATCGGGGACTTCGCCCCCGAATTCCTCGACGATTTTCTTTGTCGCGCCCATGATGCTCTTGGCCTTGTTCCGGAAGAAGCCGGCGGGCCGGATCTCCATCTCGAGCTCGGCCTTGTCCGCCTTAGCGAAAGCGGCCGCGTTCGGATATTTCTTGAACAGCGCCGGAGTGATCTTGTTGACCCGTTCGTCCGTGCATTGGGCCGACAGGATGGTCGACACGAGGATCTGGAGGGGCGTCTCGAATTCGAGGGCGGTCCGGCTTTCGGGGTAGGCTTTGCGGAAGAGCTTGATGATGTCGACGACGCGCTCGGAGGGTTTCTTCAATTGCGCCTCCCGCTAAAATAAGCACATGCCGCTGACGCAGCCGCCCGAGTACTCGGGGCCGGCCGTCACGAAATCCAGCCCGCCCCAAGCCGGCCCGGTCCAGCCCTGGAGCTCGGGCCTCGCCTCGAAGCTCAGGACCTGCTCCTTCTTCGTCCCGTAGCGGTAGACCGTGATCCCCTTGAGCCCGAGTTCATGGGCCATGGCGTAGATCTCGCGGATGTCGTCCGCGCTCGCCTCGTAAGGCAGGTTGATCGTCTTGGATACGGAGTTGTCGGTGTATCGCTGGAAGGCGGCCTGAATCCGGATGTGCTGAGCGGACGGGACGTCGAGCGCGGTCACGAACACGCAGCGCAGCTCCTCGGGTATCTCCTCGAGCCCCTGGATGGAGCCGGCCTTCCCGATCCGGGCCATCAGGTCCTTGTTGGCGAGCCCCCGCTTCATCATCTCCTGCTCGAATAGGGGATGGACCTCGAACAGCTTGGTCCCGCTCAGGACGTTGCGGACGAAGCTCAGGGCGAACAGCGGCTCGATTCCACTCGAGCAGCCGGCGATGATCGAGATCGTCCCGGTCGGGGCGACCGTGTTGAGGGTCGCGTTCCGGATATTCATTCCCCGCATCGCGAAAACCGACTTCCTGAAATTCGGGAATACGCCGCGCTCCTCGGCCAGCCCGGCCGAGGCCTTGAGCGATTCCTCGCGCACGAACTTCATCACTTCCGAGGCGACCTTGACCGCCTCCTCGTCCGTATAGGGCACGCCCAGCTTGATCAGAAGGTCCGCGAAGCCCATGATGCCCAGGCCGATCTTGCGGTTGCCGGTCGTCATGGCCTGGATTTCGGGCAGCGGATAGCGATTGACCTCGATGACGTCATCTAGGAAGCGGACGCCCCAGCGGACCGCCTCGCCCAGTCTGTCCCAATCCACGGCCCCATCCTTGACGAAGAGCGCCAGGTTGATGGATCCGAGATTGCAGCTTTCGTAGGGTAGGAGCGGAATCTCGCCGCAGGGGTTGGTCGCCTCGATCCGGCCCAGGCCCGGTGTCGGGTTGTGGCGGTTGATCTCGTCCACGAAGACGAAGCCCGGGTCGCCCGACCTCCAGGCCGAGAATACGATCAGGTCATAGAGGTTCCTGGCCCGGACCGTTTTGGCGGTCTTCCCGGTCCTCGGGTTGACGAGATCGAAGGGCCTGTCCTTCTTGACCGCCTCCATGAAGGCGTCCGTGACCGCGACGCTCAAGTTGAAATTCGTGAAGGCCGCCTCGTCGAGCTTGGCCTCGATGAACTCGGCGATGTCGGGATGGTCGCACCTCAGGATGCCCATGTTGGCGCCGCGGCGCCGCCCGCCCTGGACGATGACGCCGGTCGCCTGGTTGAAGATGCTCATGAATGAAAGGGGGCCCGAGGCCAGGCCCTTGGTCGTCTTAACCAGGTCCCCCTTGGGCCGCAGCCGCGAGAAGTCGAACCCGGTCCCGCCGCCCGTCTGGTGGATCTTGGCCATGTTGCGGAGGGCGCCGAAGATCCCGTCCATCGAATCCTCGACCGGGAGGACGAAACAGGCCGAAAGCTGGCCGAGCGATGTACCGGCGTTCATCAGGGTCGGCGAGTTGGGCATGAACTCGAGGGAGGTCATCATCCGGAAGAAGGCCTCCTCGGCCTCGGCCCGGCTCGCCTTCCCGCCCGGCTTGAAGGCGTCCTCGGCGGAGGCGACCGCCTTGGCGACCCGGGCGAAAAGCTCCTTGGGCGTCTCGACGATCGTCTGCTTATCGTCCCTGAGGAGGTAGCGCGAACGTAAAACGAGGAGCGTATTGAGGGGGAGCTTGAGGTCGTCCTTGACGCCCAGGAAGACCTTGGTCAGCCGGGCTTTCTTGTGCTCCTCGCGGTAGACGATGTAGGCTCGGGCGACGGCCGCCTCGCCGATTTCCATCAGGACGCGTTCGACGATGTCCTGGACGTCCTCGACCGTGACCGGACGTTCCTCCGCCAAATCTCCGGTCTTGGCCAGGACGCCGGGCAGGGCGCGGTCGGCCACGGCGGCGGACTTCGCCTCGTCCTGGAGGACCTCGAGGGCGGCCCGGAAGACGGCCCGGTGGATCTTGCGCGGATCGAACGGGACCTCGGTTCCGTCCCGCTTTCGGATTGAGTCGATGGTCATAGCCATCGGACTTCAGGGCCCGACGTGGAAGAGGTCCTGGCCCTCGTGGAATTTCTCGACGCTGTAGTAATCCGGATACTTCTCGAGAAGGTCGATCTCGCTCCGGATCATGTAGTAGTGGCTGCGCTCGACCCGGCTCAGATAAACCAGGATCCGGCGGCTGTCGGGATCCTGGGCGGCCTTGCCCGCAACGCCGTAGTAGACTTCGGACTTCTTCTCGGCGTTGAGGGCGATCTTGAACAGGTCCGGGACGGGCGAGGCGTCGTTGAAGGCCGACTCCTCGGGCTTGAGGAACGAGCGGTCCGGGATCCGGATCTCGCGGCTTCCGAACCGCTGCCCGAACAGCCTCTCCAGGATCTTCCGGTGCTTTTCCTCCTCGTAGGCCAGGAACTTGAGCTTCTGGAGCAGGAGCTCGTTGCGGATCTTGCCCTGGAGCTTCAGGTAGAAATCGGCGGCGTCGATCTCGGCCTTGATGGCCGACTCCAAGACCTGGTCGGGTTTCATCGCGGGCGTGATTGCCATTTTATTCCTCCCCCGAATCTCCGCCGCTCGAGGCGGGCTTGGGAATCAAAACTTGACGAATTTCTCTTTGGGGGCGCCGCAGATCGGGCACTTGTCCGGGGCGTCGCCCTCGACCGTGAACCCGCAGATCGAACAAACCTGGATGGCCCGTAAATCGGCGTCCTTGCCCTTGTCGACGGCCTCCTTGGCCCGGGCGTAAAGGCCGGAGTGAACCTTCTCGGCCTCGCTCGCCGCGTAGAACCTCATCTTGGCCTCCTTCTCGCCCTGGCGATCGGCGACGGCCATGTAGGCGTCGTACATCTCGGCCACTTCGAAGTTCTCTCCGGCCATGGCGGCGGCGAGGTTCTCCGAGGTCTTGCCGATGCCGGCCAGCGTCTTCAGGTGGTTCGTGGCGTGGACCTGCTCGGAATAGGAGGCGGCCTTGAACAAACGGGCTACGTTGGCGAAGCTCTCGGCGGCGGCCTTATCCGCGAAGGATATGTACTTCATGTGGGCTTGGCTCTCGCCGGCGAAAGCGTTTTTAAGATTGTCCTCGGTCATTTTTTTCATGTGTGTCTCTCTCCTTCCATTGTTTATTCGAATATTAAATGCGGATCATTTTCTCAATGGCGGTCCGGGCCCGGTCCGCGATCGCGTCGGGGACGGTGACCCGCGTCTCGAGATTCTCCAGGGCGGACAGGACCTTGGCCAGGGTCGTTTTCTTCATGTTGACGCAGAGGGAAGCGGCTTTGATCGGGATGAAGTTCTTGCCCGGGTTCTCCTTGGCCAGGCGATAGGTCATGCCGGCCTCGGTCGCCAGCACGACTTCGCGCCGCGTCGTCGTCCTCGCCTCGGCGACCATCTGCCCGGTCGAAAGGGCCTTGTCGGAGAGGTCGATGACCTCGGGCCGGCATTCGGGGTGGGCCCAGATCTCGGCCTCGGGGTGCTCGCGCCGGGCCCGATGGACGTCGTCCGCGTAGATCGTGTGATGGACGTAGCAATAGCCGTCCCAGGGAATGATCCTCTTCCTCGAGGTCCGGGCGATGAAGGCGGCCAGGTTCTTGTCCGGAACGAACAGGACCTCGGCCTCCTTGAGGGACTCGACGACGCGGACCGCGTTCGACGAGGTGCAGCAGACGTCGCTCTCGGCCTTGACCTCGGCCGTCGTGTTGACATAGCAGACGACGGGCCGTCCCGGATAGCGCGCTTTCCAGACGCGGAGCTGGTCGGCCGTGATCATGTCCGACATCGGGCAGCCGGCCGCGGCCTCGGGGAGAATGACGTACTTGCGGGGGGCCAGGATGGCGGCGGTCTCGGCCATGAAACGAACGCCACAGAAGACGATGAGGCTGGCCTCGGTCGCGGCCGCCTTGCGGCTCAGCTCGAGGGAATCGCCCAGGATGTCGGCCGCGTCCTGGACTTCGCCCGGCTGGTAATTATGGGCCAGGATCACGGCGTTCCGCTCCTTCTTGAGAATGGCGATCCGTTCCATCATCTCCGTTCGGTTCATGGTTGGACCTCGCGTTCAAAAGCTTCGGCGACGCGGGCGCTGCGCTCGAAGACGCCTGGACCCGTCAGGCGATCCGCGCGCCGCAGTGGGTGCATTCCTCGGCGTTCTTGTTGGTGAGCTCGCCGCAGTGGGCGCACTCCTCGAGCTCGACCTGGCACTTCTTGCAATATTCCTCGATACCCTCAATCGGGCCGTCGCAGTAGGGACAGCCCTGATCGGTCTTTTGGGCGGGATGAGCGACCTGCGCCTCTCCCTTCCTCACGCCGGCCGCGCGCTTGGCCCGGTAATCCTCGATGGCCTTGTGGAGGGCGTCGGCGCCCAGGTTCGAGCAGTGCATTTTGTTCTTGGGGAGGCCGCCCAGCTCCTCGGCGACCGAATCGTTGCTGATCTTCACGGCCTCGTCCAGGGTTTTGCCCAGGGCCATCTCGCTGACCATGCTCGAGACGGCGATGGCCGCCCCGCAGCCGAAGGTCTGGAACTTGACATCGGCGAGCCTGTCGTCCTTGACCTTGATATAGAAGGTCATCATGTCCCCGCAGACCGGGTTTCCGACCTGGCCGACGCCGTCGGCGTCCGGGAGGGTCCCGACGTTCCGGGGGTTCGAGAAATGCTCCATGACTTTATCGCTGTAGATCATGACGATCGCTCCTTTAGATATTCCGTGTACAGGGGCGACATCTTGCGAAGCCGCTCGATGATGGGAGGAAACTCGGCCAGGACATAATCGATGTCGGCGGCCGTCGCCCCTTCGATCAGGCTGAACACGATCGAGCCCTGGGCCGTCGCGTGGTCGAGGCCCATGGCCAGAAGGACATGGGAGGCCTTGAGCGACTTGGAGGTGCAAGCCGAGCCGCTCGAGACCGCGATCCCCTTCATGTCGAGGTGGAGGAGCATCCCCTCGCCCTCGACGAACCGGATGCAGAAGCTCGCCTGGTGCGGAAGCCGGCGCTCGCGGTGGCCGGTCACCACAACCTCGGCGGCGCGGCGGGGAAGATCGTCGAGGAGCCGGCCGCGGAGGAGGCGCAGGCGTTCCGCCCTTTCGGGGAGGAGACGGCGGGCGACCTCGGCCGCTTGGCCCATCCCGACGATGGCCGGGACGTTCTCGGCGCCGCCCCGCCTTCCCGCTTCCTGTATTCCGCCGTCGACGAGGGGCTGGAGCCGCGTCCCTTTCTTGACGAAGAGCGCGGCGCTCCCCTTGGGCCCGTAGAACTGATCGCCGGCCAGGCTCAGGGCGTCGACGTTGAGGGCGCGGACGTCGACGGGAATGCTCCCGACGGCGGCCACGGCGTCGGTGTGGATGGCAACGGCGCGGGCGCGGCAGATCGAGGCGATTTCGGCGATCGGCTCGATCGTCCCGACCTCGGAATTGGCGAGCATGACCGAGACAAGGACGGTCTCCTTGGTCAGGGCCTTTTCGACTTGGGCCGGGTCGACCAGCCCCGTCCCGTCAACAGGAACGAGGGTCGTTTTAAACCCGAGCTTGTCGAGGGAGCTCGCGGCGTTGAGCACGGAGGAATGTTCGATCGCCGAGAGGACGATGTGCTTCCCCTTGTCGCGCCGGGCGAGCGCCAGACCCTTGACCGCGAGGTTGTTGGCCTCGGAGCCGCTCGCGCTGAAGACAAGCTCGGCCGGGTCGGCGTTGACAAGGGCGGCGACGGCGGCGCGGGCGTCTTCGACGGCGAGGGAGGCTTCCTGGCCGAGGGAGTGGAGGCTTTGGGCGTTCCCATACTTTTCCTTGAGGAACGGAAGCATCGCCTCGAACGCCTCGGGGTGGAGAGGCGTGGCTGCGATGTGGTCGAAATAGATCCGCTTCATGTTCCCTCCGCCCAACGGCCTACCCTTGACCCTATCCTTGCCTTGCCCTTGATAAAGGGGATAAGGCGCCATTCGACGCGGCGCCGGGACCGGATTTGTCCGGCGCCCCGGTTCGACTCAAACCGACTGGACTTCTTTGATCTCGGGGATATCCTTCTTCAGGATCCGCTCGATCCCCATCTTGAGCGTCATCTGGGACATCGGGCAGCCCCCGCAGGCGCCCTTGAGCCTGAGCTTGACCACGCCGTCCTGGTATCCGACGAACTCGACGTCTCCGCCGTCGGCCTGGAGGGAGGGGCGGACCTTCTTGAGGGCTTCTTCTATTTTTTCCTTCATGGGGAATTTTCCTCCGGAGGATATTATACACAAAACCCGCGCTCGTTTCTATATAATATTATTTCTATAGGATTTGTCAATTCCTCGATACTCATGGAAGCCCTGAGTGCTGCAAGGCTGGGCTTGTTCAGGACGGAAGCTCTACATCCTCGCGTCTGCCAGATCAATCCATTTCAGACGTTAGAGCGATAGTACTCATGAGACGTCTGCGGCTCATGAGCATTGACCATGAGCCTACTCAGCCCCATCTCCTCCAAAGGGGTTGAATACAAAAGTGTCGCCTCTCATCCTCGCCTTGAAAGGCGCGGCTCCGATTTTAAGCCCCGCCTTCTAGGCGGGGTAGCGTCGGTGAACCTGTCAATAAGAAGGAATTCGCTTTTTTTTCTTCTTCCCCTGCGTGGGTCCCCCTACCTTGTTAAAAGGTTCTTAGGCATTTAGGGTAGAAAATGTGGGGTTGATTTCTTACCTCCAATGACCAAAAGATAAAGCTTGACATTCGTTTTTTTTTTGTAAATTCAGCTTGGAAAGAAGGGGAGGGTTCGATGGAGCCCAAGAGAAGTTTATCTAATATCTTACTTTTCGTACCGGGGATTGTCTTAATTGGTTACTCCGCCTATATTCTTTCCCATAAAACCTTAAGTTCTCAATCTTTCTCTTTGGCATCTTTGCCTAAATCCATTAAGGAACTATCGGGAAGAGAATTTCGAAGGAACGATCTATCCGGAAAGTACGTATTTCTCGAATTTCGCGGCCAAGACTCTCCTCCTCTTGATGAATTCCTCTCTCAATGGAGCCATTATCCTAAGCTTTCGGTTATCCTTATTCATGATGATCCTTCTGACAATAAATATTATTCACGATTCCCCAATATTCATGCCGTAGCCGCTGATTTGATCGATATGCGCGCTGCCAAAATAGGATTTTATTATCTTTATAACAACCTTGGAACGCTTATAGAAGCCGGTCAAAGTCGTTCAGGATACGATAAGGCCAAGATAGCTCTAATGAAGTATCTTCAAAACGACGTATTCGATCCTATCAGTCTCATTGATCATTCTGTCTGGATTTCCGATCTTGTCCATCAGCAAAATAAGAAATATGTTCTTCTGTCCATGTTTTCGAACTTTTGCGCATCGTGTCGAACCGGCAAAATCATAGACCGCCTAAATACTATTAGAATAAAAAGAGAAAATGATGTTGCAATCATTGGTGTACTGAATTCAAGCTTCTATTCCCCCTCGGATCTATCCGTCCTTATTTCTCAATCGGGCATTGTTTTCCCCATTTATCTATCACCGGATGATCTTTCCGGCCAATGGCATTTTTATATCCAAAAGTATTCCAAACAGCTTTTAGATGGCGTGCTTTTTCTCTATCAAAACGGAGTTATTATTAAATCGGCCGATGCATCTTGTTTTTGTGATGACGACTTCTTTATGTTACTGGAGTCTACGGGGAATTGACATGATCAAAATGAAATGCGTGGTTCTAATTACTTGCATCGTTCTATCGTGCTCAACGGCCATCGTTTTACTGCATGGAGAAAAAAAGGACCCACTTATCGTAAATATGGAACTCAAAAGATTCTTTCCTTCGGAGAAAGAGGATAACGAAAGAGTATTTCTTGCTCAACCATGGTCTATGGCAAGAGATATCAAAGGATATTTCTACGTTTATGACAACAAAGAGAAGACAATTGCCGTCTTCGATCCGGCGGGGAATTTCGTTTCCAAGATTGGGAGACGCGGACAGGGGCCGGGCGAATTTCTTTACATCAGGAGAATCATCCCTGAAGGAGACAATCTTACTATTTTAGACTCCACGAAGCACGAATTATGTCTATTGAATTCCGAAGGTCGATATTTAAATAGCACTAAATTATTTAGGTCTTATAGCGATTTCGCGCTCGATCATAATGGACGAGTTTACTGTGCTCTCGAGTCGCGAGCAGTAAATTCCTACCTTGTCGATGTCCTTGATGAAAGCGGTCAACTTCTTTATTCTTTCGGAAATCCGATCCGTAGATTCAAGGATTCATCGGATTCTTATCTGAATGAGACGAAAATCGTATGCGACGGAAACTGCGTCACTTTATTGTTCATTACAATCCCCCTGATTCAACAGTATGATCTGAACGGTAAATTAGTTCGCGAGTGGTCATTCGAAGAACTGCCCCGAATAAAGCAAGAAGAAAAAGAAAATCTTATTAGAATTAAAAATATGATCCCTGGAAAGACTAGCTATAGTCATATATCCGACGCGATCCGGCATGAAAAAGAGTCTTATTATGTGTTGCGAAACGTTGGAAACGGTCTTGAAATTATTAAATTGAATTCCAACTTAAAATTCGACAAAGTCTATGTATATAAAGACATCAACGAGTCATTTTATTTGGCCTTGGATTTTTACGTACGGCATGAAGATACAAAGCCGACATTCTATATCGTTCGTATTCTTCCTTATGCAAGAATTGAAGTCATTTGCCCGCCGTAAAAACGGCAAGTAAATTTTTCTAAAGGAGGTTTAAGATGACGGTTAAGAAGTGGGCGATGGTTGTGTTCATGGTGGGGATTCTTTGTGTGATTTGTGCAACTCGATTGCACGCCGCCGTCGCGGTCTACCAATGCGAAGCTTATTGCGGCCACATCTGTGGGTGTACGGGTCAGATTGCTGGAGGAGGTGATTGTTGCGGGGTTTGTTATAACAAAGACGCCCAACCGGGTGGCGGTTGGGTCGCTTGCTGCGGCGGGGGCGCTTGCGAAAATTAATTGACAGCGGCGCTGATTCTGTGAATCCATCGGTGGAATTCCGATTTCCAACGGCGGATTCGGCGTCATGAGGGGGAGACAACACCGAATTCTATTACTATCAAGAAATAAGCAGCTCTGCTTCGGGCTATTCGAAGACAATTTTAGTCTATAAGAATACCTCCATTTCTGTTTCCGTAATTGCGCGGTGAGGCAAAGGCTCATTTTTGTAGACTCGGAAGGCGTCTCGTTGTAAAATATCCCGTCAGCCCAAGACTGGGAGAGACCCCTTGACGCTGGAAGATATCAAAAAGCTCGACACCGTCACATCGGAACGCCTCCGCGTCCAGGACGGAAACCGCGTCTGGAAGGCGCTGGCCGCGGTCACGGCCCACTCCGGAGATCTCTGGGTCCTCCTTCCCCTGCTCGGACTGATCTGGCTTCTTGAAAAAGGGGCCTGGCGGCGGTTCGCCTTGGTCCAAGCCGCGTTCATCTTCGTGATGGCCGCGGCCGTCTTCCTCATCAAGTACTCGATCCGGCGCCGCCGGCCCGACGGCGAATTCGGGAGCCTCTACCGCCTCCTCGACCCCCACTCCTTCCCCTCGGGGCACGCCGCCCGGGCCGTCGGCATGGCCGTCCTGGCCGCGCCCGTCGTACCCGGATGGGCCATTCCCCTGCTCGCCGTCTGGGTGTTCGGCGTGGGGATCTCCCGGGTGGCGCTGCGCCTGCACTACGTCCTGGACATCCTAGCCGGTTACGGAATGGGAACGGCGGTCAGCGTCGCGGTACTCGCATTCAGCGTCTTGTGATTCGTATCGAGAATGGCGCCCTGAATTATTTCCAGTCAAGCAGGCGCCGCTGGCCCCTGAGATCCCTGATCCGGGTCGCGTCCTGGCTGACTTCGAGGCACCCCTTGTAGGCGCCCTTCCCGTCGCGGAGGGCGAAGTACCGGATGAGGATGAACCGGCCGTCAAGCTCGATCCAGAATTCAGCGGAATCCTTCGTCCCGGCCTTGAACGCCTTGAGGATGGCTTCGACGGTCGAGACGCTCTTGGCCGGGTGGCAGTTCTGGACTTTGCGCCCGATGACGGCCGGCGTCCGGGCGAAAATCCTGTCTTTGGTCGCGGAATAATAAACGACCGTATCGTTTTCATCGACGAAGGAAAGATCGACGGGCAGGGTCTTTAGCATGATGTCGATCTGCTCGGCCGACAGGGCGCCGACGCTCAGGAGCACGGCCTGGGGATCGTGGGATGATGCGGGCATGTTTTAATCCTCCTCTTCCGGCTTTTATAATAGCATATTCCGCCCCGTCCCATAAGGCATGTGGCTGGCGGCCGGGGGCCTACCGTAACAGGAGCTCATTTCTGCTTTTGCTTCGCGCATTCTCGATACCGGAAACAGGTTACCAGATGGTCGTTGACCATGCCCGTCGCCTGCATGTGGGAATAGATGACGGTCGATCCGACGAACTTGAACCCGCGGGCCTTGAGGTCTTTGCCGATGAGGTCCGAGAGCGGCGTCGTGGCCGGCATCTCCTTGAAGGATCGGAGGCGGTTGCGGATGGGCCGGCCGCCCACAAAATTCCATATATAAGCATCGAAGGACCCGAACTCCTTCCGGACATCGAGAAAGCGGCGGGCGTTGTTGATCGCGGCCAGGATCTTCAGCCTGTTCCGGATGATGCCGGCGTCGGCCATGAGGCGGTTGACGTCCCGTCCGGTGAACCGGGCAACCTTTGCCGGGTCGAAGCCATGGAACGCCCTGCGGAAATTCTCCCGCTTGTCGAGGACCGTCTTCCAACTCAGGCCGGCCTGCATTCCTTCCAGGATCAGGAATTCGAAAATCCGCCGGTCGTCATGTAGCGGCACACCCCATTCGCGGTCGTGGTAGTCCCTCATCAGAACGTCGTCGCCGTCGCCCCAGCAGCGTATCCGCTCTTTGGCCTTCACTTGACCCGCCGGTACTTGATCAGGAGCGAGCCCGGCGCTTCCGGGATCTTGATCGAAATCCCGGCGGCAAGCTCGCGTCCGCTCTTAAAAACCGTGATCCCGTAGTCTTCGTAGCTCACTTCGTAATCGGCGTCGGGGTCGAGGCCTTGGGGGTTGACCGTGATCGACGAAACGGCGGCCAGCGGCCTCCGGAAGGCCAGGACGATCCCGTCGCGCTCCTCGGGCCGGTCCCACTGGAAGGCCGCCCAGGCCTCGTCCGAGGTCGAATATTCCGTGAGCGGGTAATAGTCTCCGAACAAATAAGACCGCAGGCTCTTGAACTCGGCGACGTCCTCACGCGCCAAAGCCGTGTTGAAAGACGCGTTATTATAAGTTCCATTGACTTCCCAGCCGAGAACCACGGCGCCTCCCATCGAGCTCCGAAAATAATATTTCTGGGGGTTGTTGTTGCCCGTCCCGCTGGCCGGCACGAAGAAATGGAGGCCGTAGGTGTGGCACTGGTAGCCGTTGGGCTCGAAATAGGAATAATCGGTCCGCCAGAGGGGGACGCTGCGGCCGATCGTCTCGAGGTCGATCCGGCGCCCGCCCGAAGCGCAGTTATCGATCAGGAGCCCGGGATTCTGGGCGAGGAGCGCGTCCCAGAACGCGTAGAGCCCCTCGATGTGCTTCATCTCGGCTATGCCGACGCGGTCGGGCGCGTCCATGGCTTTCCAATACGGGGCCGGATCGAAGTTGAAGTCCTGACGGTAGATCGTCACGCCCTCCGTCCGGATGAAATTCGAGATGTGATCGATCAGCCAGCCCAGGGCGCGCGGATCGCCCAGGTTGAGAAGCCGGTTGGAATCCCCCGGGAGCTTCGCCAGCCATTCCGGGTGCTCGCGGTCGATGCGCGTCCCCTCATAGACCCGCTCCGGCTCGAACCAGACGACGAAGCCCTTTCCCCACTTCAAGGCCGCCTCCGTGACCGGTTTCAAGCCGCGCGGAAAGTTCGTTCGGTTGACGGTCCAGTTGCCGACGCCCTGCCACCAGGAGCGGCCGGCGTTCTCGTACCAGCCGGCGTCGATCCAGCAGGCGTCCGGCTCAATACCGAACTGCCGGAGCCGGTCGATCATGGCCAGCGCGTAAATTTCCGTGGCGCAGACGTACTCGTTGCAGGGGAAGGGCCCGCCGAACCCGACGCCGTGGCTGATGGGAAGGACGAGCGGCTTCCCGCCGGGCCGCGGGGTGTGGTGGGCGAGCACGAAGCGGCGGAACAGGTTATGGCCGGACATGCGCTCCCGGCCTTTCCAGAACAGGAGGGCGATCGAGGGAGTCCGCACCTCCTCGCCGGGCCTTAGCTTGAAATGGGTTCGGGCCATTCCGGCCTCGATGTCCAAACGGCGCGGGCCTCCGCGCTTCACGAGGGCCGACCACCGGCCGCTCCAGCCGACGGCCGCCACGATGCCGCGCTCGGGGGCGGCCAGGTTGAAGAAAGGCAGGGCCGTCGTATCGGAGGAGCGCCCGGCCGACGGGCCGAATCGGACTTCGCTTCTCTCCGCGAGGACGTCATTGATCGGGGCGAAGTCGGAGCGCTCGGCGTTGCTGCCGCGGGCCCGGTAAAGAGTCGTCGATCCTTCGGGCCAGTCGTCGAACGCCACGGCGCAGGCCTGGAGGCCCTCGATGACCGGCGTGTCGGCTTTCCCGGCGTTCTTGAACCGGACGACCCATTCGACCGCGGAAAAGTCGCGGAAAATCTTGGTGACGGACGTGACGCGGAGTCCGGTCGCGGGGTCCGCATGGACGACCGTTGTCACGGTCAGGTCGCCAGCCGCGCTTGTCTCGGAGGTCGCGGTCCATTTTTTCAGAAAGTCGGAGGACGGCTTTCCGTCGTAGACGAACGTAAACGGCGGCGCCGCTCCCCGCCCGACATGGGCCGCCGCGAACCGTTCAAGACTCGCCCGGTCCTGGGCCGCCTGAGGGTCCCATCCGGCGCCAAGCCCGAAATGACTCAGAGTCAAGAGCCCGATCAGAAGTCGTTTCATGACTCCTCCCTCCATTCGTATCGGTCCTTCCCGTGGGCCGGCCTTCCCCATCCATCGGACGCCCCGAGAATTATACAACATGCTCTTCGCCGGAGAAGTGGACGAAGGAAAAACATTCCGGAATGTGGGAGTCGTAGACGCCGTGGCGGTTGAGGGCCCAGCCGGGATGGGGCTCGGCCTTGACGCCGCAATACTCCAGAAGCTCGAACCGCGAAAAATCCATCCGCCAGACATCGCCGTCGCGGGGCGGCACGGGCCGGCTCCCGGCCAGGGCCTTCATCCCGCGCCAGGGGAAGGCGATCTCCGCCGTCCAGCCCGTATCGATGTCCGAAGCGTCGTTGATGGTCCCCGCCACCTGGACCGCCGTCCTGAGCCCGGGAAAGTCCCAATCCATGAAAGCCCAGCGCTCGCCCCTCGGGTGCTTGCCCCAACGCAGGGCATCCTGGAAGCCGCCCAGGACATCGACGCGGCGGGAGAGCAAATCGAACTCCGGGGTGTCGAAGCGGCTCCCTTTCTTGTAAGCGTCCTGCCAGATGTAGAAGACTTCATAGATCGTGCCCAGGGCGTTGATCTCGAACTCGTAATAGCAGTCCTCGCCGCCGATGAAGATCTCGACGTCGTTCTCGGTCCAGACGAGGGCGTCCCGTTCGGAAAGGCGGGCTCGGACATCGGATTCCTCAACCCAGAAAGCGACATACAGGTTCTCGTCGTCCCAGAGCGAGGCCATCCGAGTCCCCAGAAAGCCCGGGACGCCGCTGACCAAGTCGACGAAGCGCGCCGACTGGGGCGCCTTCCTCCAGACGGGCTTGTCCAGGCGGCCGTCGATCTCGACCGGTCCGCCGGCCCGGAAGCACGTATAGTGGGCCAGGTCCTTCTCGCCGCATCCGTGATGACTTTTCATGACTTTTAAAATACACAAAGGCCGCCGGGCGAGTCAAATCCTCGACACTCACGGGTCAACCTTGGAGGGAAAGCCAGCTTCCGGGGCGGGGAAACGCCCCGAGAAGAGAAAATATCCGGAGACCGAGCGTCTTCAAGAAGATGGCCTGACCAGCCGAGCTTGGGGCCGGCCGATCTTGACATTGTAATCTTTACTTATTATATTATGTAAAGAATATACTTTATTGTAAAGGATTTAGCGATGACGGCCGTTACCGTATCCTCCAAGAGTCAAATCACCCTCCCGGCCGCCGCCTGCCGGACGGTCGGGATCAAACCCCATGACCGCGTCCTGATCGAAGTCAGGGACGGGGCGATCGTAGTCCGCTCCGCGCCGGACCTGATGCGGCTCAAGGGATCCATGGGGAAGGCCCTTCCCCGGGACGTTGAAACAGGGGCGGCGGCCCAAGCGGCCGCCCGCCGCCTGATGAGGTCGACTTGACGTCTTGGTTTATCGACGCCAACGTTTTTCTTCGCTTCCTGACCGTCGACGATCAGGGACAGCACGCCAAAGCCGCACGCTTCCTCGAGCGGGCGTCCAGAGGAGAACTCCGGCTCGTCTGCGGTCCTCCCGTCCTGTTCGAGTTGGCCTGGAGCCTGCGGGCGGCCTACAAAACGCCCAAGGACAAGGTCCTCGAAATCCTGAGCGCCATCTATGCCATGCCAGGGCTGGTCCTGATTGACGGACCGACCGTCGCCCGCGCCCTGACCCTGGCGGCAAGGACGAATTCCGAATTCGCGGACGCGTACATCGCGGCAAGCGCCCAAGTCGAGGAGTGCTCGGGGGTCGCGACGTTCAACCGCAAGGACTTCGCCCGCCTCGGCCTCAAGGTCGCGGATCATTAAGAATTAACGGCGGCCAATCTCAGGAAACGCGCCTGAACGCCGGGGTCTCAATCGGATTTTTGGTGCTCGTCAGACAACGATCCGGGGAACGAGAGGGTTGATCCGGGCCACGATCTCGTAGGAAATCGTCCCGGCCAGCGCGGCCAGCTGTTCGGCCGTGATCCGCTCCCGACCGCCCGCTCCGAGCAGGACAACCTCGTCCTCGATCCCGACGCCCGGGATGTCCGTGACGTCGGCCGTGATGAAGTCCATCGCAACCCGGCCGCGCAGCGGGGCCCGCTGGCCGCGGACCAGGACATAAGCCGCATTCGACAAGCCCCGGTCATAGCCATCGTAGTAGCCGACCGGGATGACGGCCAAGGTCGTCCGCCGAGTCGCCCGGAAGGTGCAGCCGTAGCCGACCGCGCCGCCTTTTACGATTCGTTTGACCTGCGCGATCCGCGCCTTCCAGGACAGGACGGGTTCGAGCGTCAGGGGCTCCCGCTTGTCGAGAACGCAGGATAGGTACGTTTCTTTAGAGGGCCACAGCCCATAGAGCCCGATCCCGACCCGGACCATGTCGAAGTAGGTCTCGGGAAATAGAATGGTCGCCGCCGTGCAGGACATGTGCTTGACCGGAACATCGATCCCGGCCTTCTCGAGCCCGCGGACGCTCTTCTCGAAAGCGGCGAGCTGGCGCTGGGGGAAGCTATGATCGGTCGTGTCCTCGATATTCGCGAAATGGGAGGAAAGCCCCTCCAGGACGAGCCCGGGCCGTCTTTGGATGGACCGGGCGAAAGCGATGAGATCGCCCTCGAGGACGCCCTGGCGGTTAGTCCCGGTTTCGACCTTGACATGGACGCGCGCTTTTTTCTTGAGCCGGCGGCAGGCGGCCACGAGCCCGTCGACGGAAGCTTTATTGTATACGGTCAGGCGCAACCCGCGCGCGACGGCGTCCTCGAGCCGGCCGAGCGGCACGTAGCCGAGGACAAGGATGGGCGCGCGGACGCCGGCCCGACGGAGTCCGATCCCTTCTTCGAGCGCGTTGACGCCCAGCCAGTCCGCGCCCGCTTCGAGCGCGATTCTGGACACATCGAGAATACCGTGGCCGTAGGCGTTGGCCTTGACGACGGCCAGGAGCCTGCGATCGCGTCCGACGCGACGGCGGAACTCGGCGAGATTATGGGTCAGGGCGTTCCGGCTGACCTCGATCCACTGGGCGAGACCGGTCCGGCCGCCTCCGTCCCTCATCGCCCGATCCCGGCCTTAACCCGGTCGAGCCGGAGTGCGGCCGGCCACATACCGTCGATGAGGATAGTGTCTTCCCGCTCGACGCCCGTCGAGATGATGGCGACCTTGGCCTCGACCAAGTCCTCGATCGTCCGGACATAATCCTTGAAAGACGCCGGGAGAGCCGCGAACTCCCGCGCCCGCTGGACGGAGTTCCTCCATCCCGCGAGCGTCCGGTATTCGGGGACGGCCTTCTCCAGGATCCAAGGCTCGGCCGGGAAGCCCGGCAGGAGGTCGCCCTTGTAACGGTAGCCCGTGCAGACGCGGATCTCCTCGAGCTCCTCGAGGACATCGGGCTTGGTCAAGGCCAGCCGGTCGATCCCGTTGACGCGGCAGGCGTAGGCGACGGCCACGGCGTCGAACCAACCGCAGCGCCGGGGCCGCCCCGTCGTCGCGCCGAACTCGTCGCCGCGGGCCGCGATCCGCTTCCCCAGGTCGTCGCGGAGCTCGGTCGGGAACGGGCCGCTCCCGACCCGCGTCGTGTAGGCCTTGACCACTCCCAGCACGAAATGGATCTCGCGCGGCCCGACGCCGAGCCCGGTCGAGGCCCCCCCGGCCGATGCGCTTGAGGAAGTCACGTAGGGATACGTCCCATGGTCGAGGTCGAGCAGGACGCCCTGGGCGCCTTCGAACAGGACGGCCTTCCCCGCCTTGATCTCGCGGCCGAGGAGGAGGGAGGTGTCCTTGATGAACGGGGCCATCTCGGCGGCGTAGCCGGCGAATTCCTTGAAAACGGCCTCCGGGTCGAGGGGGGCGACGCCGTGGAACTTCAGAAACTCATTGTGGAGCCCGACGTTCTCGCGGATTTTGGCCCTGAGGACGTCGAGGTCGAGCAGGTCGCCGGACCGGACCCCGCGGCGGGCGGCTTTATCCTCGTAGGCGGGCCCTATGCCCCGGCAAGTCGTTCCGATTTTTCCCTCGCCGCGGCGATCCTCGTCGATCTTCTCCAACAACGGGTGGTAGGGCATGATGAGGTGGGCCCGGCGGCTTACGGCCAAGTTGGTATCGTCGATCCGGACGCCGCGGGCGGCCAGGTCGGCCTTCTCCTTGAGGAACGCTTCGGGCGAGACGACCAGCCCGTTCCCGATGATGCAGAGCGTTCCGGGACGAAGGATTCCCGAGGGGATGAGGTGGAGAACGACCTTGCGGCCGCCGACGTAGACCGTATGGCCCGCGTTGTGGCCGCCTTGGTAGCGGGCGACAATGTCGAAGGCGGGCGTCAGGAGGTCGACGATCTTGCCCTTGCCTTCGTCACCCCACTGTGTGCCGACGACGAGAACGTTTGCCATGCCTTTCCTCTCGATGGTATAGCTTGGGCGGGTTGACCGCCGAGGAGTTTACCAGAACTTGCGCTTCAGTACAAGACTTTCGTCCTCCTCGGATCATGTCCCCGGAATTCCTTTTTAATGCGCCCAAAGCGCGACGGGACCGAGCAGGCCGGACGGCATAAGCTTGTCCCGCGGCTTGAATGGATTCCAGGTCGTCCAAGCCAAGCGCTTCTCGGGCGGCAGCCCGGCGTCGCCGATCAGGCGGTTGCACCACAAATTGGCGACCTCGATCTCGAGTTTGTTGCCACGCTTCGTCAACAGCCCGGCCGGCACCTCCACCCGCCACGGCTCACACCAGGCCACGCCCAGGTCGCGGCCGTTGAGCTTCACCCGGGCGAGGTTGTGGACGATGCCGAGGCCGAGAAAGAGACGGCCGGCCATCCGGGGCATGGGACCATCGAACGTTTTACGATAGGCCGCCTTGCCGCCGTAATACCGTATCCTCTCATCCGGATG
>Ga0299912_10001110_pt1 | contig 21789 bp, 18 predicted proteins | sample RVTome_2_FD_207667 | JGI IMG/M metagenome (GOLD analysis project Ga0299912, IMG submission 207667) | Soil microbial communities from uranium-contaminated site in the Upper Colorado River Basin, Wyoming, United States - RVT95D214 (version 2) ... | reverse complement strand
AACCGGCACCACTTCGTTTCCGGCTGAGCGCCGCGCACCGCCGGCACGCATCGTCTGCGGTACATGCGGCATAATGTGCACCCGCAGCCCGGAGACGAGAATGAGCACCGAAGAGACCTTGCATGCGCGCAGCCGTTCCTGTCGCGAACTGTGCGCCGCCAGCGGCAACCTCACTGCGTGCGCGGTGCCGCCTGACTCCGCCGGCGCCATTGAGGGGCTGCAGATCGTCATCGTGACGAAGTTTGTGAAGACGCCGGCTTAAGCCGTCCGCGCCCGATTCCCATGGCCATACTCTGGCAGCTTCAGGACGGCGACACCCGCTATGAGGTGCGTTCCGCCGGCAACAGCCGCCGGCTCTACAGCAACGGCGTGTTCCACAGCCAGTACAACCCGACGCAGCCGGTGACCGGCAGCATTTGGGATCTGCTCACGCTGCCGGCCTTCTTTCGGCCGCAGTCGGTGCGGCGGGTCTTGCTGCTGGGGGTGGGCGGCGGGGCGGTGATCCGCCAGCTGAACCATTTTCTTGCACCCCAGGCCATCGTCGGCGTGGAACTGAACCCCATCCACCTGCGCGTGGCCCGGCGCTGGTTCGGTGTGGCTGCGCCAAATGTGACGCTGCACCAGGCCGATGCCCTGCAATGGGTGGAGTCGTACCGGGGCGAGCCCTTCGACCTGATCGTCGACGACCTGTTCGGCCACCGCGACGGCGAGCCGGAAAGGGCGGTGGCGGCGGACGGACGCTGGTTCCGCCGCCTGGACCGGCTGCTCAGCCCCGAGGGCCTGCTGGTATTCAATTTCGGCTCCCCCGCCGAGCTGCGGGCCAGCGGCTGGTTTCGCGATCCGCGCCTGCAACACCGCTACCCGGCGGCCTTCAGCCTGAGCGCGTCCCAGTACGAAAACGCCGTCGGCGCCTTTCTGCGCCTGCCGGCCAGCTCCGCCGGGCTGCGTCGGGAACTGGCGGCCTTTCCCGCCCTCGACCCGGCCCGTCGCAGCTGCCGCCTCAATTACCGCATCCGCCGCCTCTCCGCGGGGTGAAGAATTGGCTGTTTTGCCCCGTCGGGGCAATTATGAGAATCAAGTATTGTATTTTTTAATACTTAGTATTGGTTTCTCGATGAGTCAGGTACAATGCCCCCCATTTTTGCGGTTTCCCGTCTTTGTTTCAGCTAACTGACTGAGAGATATAGAAATTCATATGAATTCCAAGGATATGACAGCGCGCCTGGACCCGGACCGGTTCGGCAAGGGCACCGGCGCTTCCCGTTCCCGCCGTCCCGTTTACATGGATTTTCTGCCCCCCTGCAACAACGCCTGCCCCGCGGGCGAGGACATCCAGGCCTGGCTGGCCCTGGCCCAGGCCGGGCGCTATGAAGAGGCCTGGCAGACCCTGATCGAGAACAACCCCTTCCCGGCCATTCATGGCCGCGTCTGCTATCACCCCTGCGAAACCTCCTGCAACCGCGCCTACACCGATCAGGAAGTGAGCATTCACGCCGTGGAGCGCTTCCTCGGCGACCTGGCCATGGAAAAGGGCTGGAAGCCGCAGTACACGCCGCGCCCGGGCGGCAAGCGCGTGCTGGTCATTGGCGGCGGCCCCAGCGGCCTGTCGGCCGCCTATCACCTGACCCGCCTGGGCCATACCGTCGAGATCTACGAGGCCGGGCCGGTGGCCGGCGGCATGATCCACTTCGGCATTCCGGCCTATCGCATGCCGCGGGCCGAGCTGGAGGCCGAGATCAGGCGCGTCGAGGAGATGGGCGTGAAGATCCGCCTCAACTACCGCGTCGACGACGTGCTGGGCGAGAAGAGCGCCGGCAATTTCGATGCGGTATTCGTGGCGGTGGGCGCCCACCTGTCCAAGAAGATCGACATCCCGGCGCGCGACGCGCGCGGCATGATGGATGCGGTGAGCTTTCTCAAGAGCGTCGAGAATGGGGAGAAGGTTACCCTCGGCCGCCGCGTCGCCATCTACGGCGGCGGCAACACCGCCATGGACGCCGCCCGCGTCGCCAAACGCATGGGTGTGGACGAGGCGATGATCATCTACCGCCGCGACCGCGCCAACATGGCGGCCCACGACTTCGAGGCCGACGAGGCGCTGGAAGAGGGCGTCAAGTTCAACTGGATGCGCTCCATCAAGGAGATCGACGGTTCCACCATCGAGGTGGAAATCATGGAGCTGGACGACAAGGGCCGCCCGCGTCCCACCGGCCGCTTCGAAAAGCTGGAAGCCGACTCGCTGATCCTGGCGGTGGGCCAGGAGACCGATACCGGCTTTCTCGGCCGCGTGTCCGGCATCGAGTTCCGAGCCGACGGCACCGTCATCGTCAACGAACAGATGATGACCGGCGCCAGCGGCATCTTCGCCGGCGGCGACATGGTGCCGTCGGAGCGCTCGGTGACCATTGCCACCGGTCACGGCAAGAAGGCGGCGCGCCATATCGATGCCTGGCTGCGCGGCGAGACCTACCAGCCGCGCCCCAAGCACCCCATCGTCCATCACGACCAGTTGCAGCTGTGGTACCGCACCAGCGCACCGCAGGTGGCGCAGCCGCACCTGCCGCTGGCCCAGCGCCTGGGCGGCTTCGAGGAGATCCTCAAGGGCATCAGCGAGCACGATGCGGTGTACGAGGCCAAGCGCTGCCTCTCCTGCGGCAACTGCTTCGAATGCGACGGCTGCTACGGCTCCTGTCCGGAGGACGCCATCATCAAGCTCGGCCCGGGCAAGAAATACCGCTACGACTACAGCCTGTGCACCGGCTGCGGCACCTGTGCCGAACAGTGCCCGTGCCACGCCATCGAGATGGTCGCCGAGACCGCCGCACGTTGAACATTGAAAAATTCTTGGCTCACGTAGGCCCGATAAAGCGTAGCGGTATCGGGCGGCCGGTGCCGGACACCGCTGCGCTATGTCCGGCCTACGTGTGCCCTGTGGCTAACAAGTCCTTTTAGGAATTTGAGAATCGTATGAGTGAACAGAACCAGAGCAAGCAGGTCACCGTCGACGGCGGCCACGCCGTTGCCCATATTGCCTACCGCGTAAGCGAAATCTGCTCCATCTATCCGATCACTCCGTCGTCGGACATGTCGGAGCTGTCCGACCTGTGGGCGACCCAGGGCGTGAAGAACATCTGGGGCCAGGTGCCGCAGGTCATCGAGATGCAGAGCGAAGGCGGCGCCGCCGGTACCGCCCACGGCGCCTTGCAGACCGGTGCGCTGACCACCACCTTCACCGCCTCGCAGGGCCTGCTGCTGATGCTGCCCAATATGTACAAGATCGCCGGCGAACTGACCTCGACGGTGTTCCATGTGGCGGCCCGTTCCATCGCCGCCCAGGCGCTGTCCATCTTTGGCGATCACCAGGACGTGATGGCTGCGCGCATGACCGGCTTCGCCATGCTGGCCTCCTGCTCGGTGCAGGAGGCGCACGACGCCGCCCTGATCACCCATGCCGCCACTCTCAAGGCGCGCGTACCGTTCATCAATTTCTTCGACGGCTTCCGCACCTCGCACGAGATCAACAAGATCAGCCTGATCCCCGACGCGCAGATCCGGGCGATGATCAACGACGAGCAGGTGTTCGAACACCGCCGCCGCGCCCTCAACCCGGACAACCCGTTCATTCGCGGCACTGCGCAGAACCCGGACGTGTATTTCCAGGGCCGCGAAAGCTCCAATCCGTTCTACGCCCGGGTGCCGGCCATCGTGCAGGAAACCATGGACCAGCTGGCCGCACTCACCGGCCGCCAGTACCATCTGTTCGACTACCACGGCGCCGCCGATGCCACCGACGTGGTCGTCATGATGGGTTCCGGCGCGCAGACGGTGGAGGAGACCATCGATCGGCTCAACGCCGCAGGACGCAAGCTGGGCGTGATCACCGTGCGCCTGTTCCGCCCCTTCAGCGCCGCGCATCTCATCGCCGCGTTGCCCAAGACCTGCAAGCGCATCGCCGTGCTGGATCGCACCAAGGAGCCGGGCAGCGCCGGCGAGCCGCTGTACCAGGACGTGGTCACCGGCCTGGCCGAGGCCTACGGCAACGATCAGTTGGCGGCGATGCCCCGGGTGATCGGCGGCCGTTACGGTCTGTCGTCCAAGGAATTCACCCCGGCCATGGTCAAGGGCGTGTTCGATCACCTGGCCGGCGACAAACCGAAGAACCACTTCACCGTCGGCATCAATGACGACGTGAGCCACACCTCCATCGGTTACGACGAGAGCTTCGACATCGAACCGGCCAGCGTCACCCGTGCCATGTTCTTCGGCCTCGGCTCCGACGGCACCGTCTCCGCCAACAAGAATTCCATCAAGATCATCGGTGAGAGTACCGACCTCTACTGTCAGGGCTATTTCGTCTACGACTCCAAGAAGGCCGGTTCGCAGACCACCTCGCACCTGCGCTTCGGTCCCGATCCGATCCGTGCCCCTTACCTGATCACCTCCGCCAATTTCATCGCCTGCCACAAGACCAATTTCATCAATCAGGTGGAGATGCTCAACAACGCGGCCAAGGGCGCGGTGTTCCTGCTCAACAGCCCGGTGGGACCGGATCAGGTGTGGGACACGCTGCCGGCGCCGGTGCAGCAGACCATCATCGACAAGCAGCTCAAGTTCTACGTCATCGACGCCACCACCGTGGCGCGCGAGGCGGGCATGGGGCGGCGCATCAACACCATCATGCAGACCTGCTTCTTCGCCCTGTCCGGCGTGTTGCCGCGCGACGAGGCCATCAGCAAGATCAAGCAGGCCATCGAGAAGACCTACGCCCGCAAGGGCGCCGAGGTGGTGCAGCTCAACTTCAAGGCCGTCGACGCCTCGCTCGATCACCTGCACGAGGTCAAGGTGCCGGGCAAGGTCAGTTCGAAGAGCGCGATGAAGCCGGTGGTGTCGCTCAATGCACCGAAGTTCGTGCAGGAGGTGACCGCGCCGATGCTGGCCGGCCACGGCGACAGCCTGCCGGTGTCCATGATCCCGGTGGACGGCACCTATCCCAGCGGTTCCGCCCGTTGGGAGAAGCGCAACATCGCCGACTTCATTCCCAAGTGGGAGCCGGGCGTGTGCATCCAGTGCGGCAACTGCTCCTTCGTCTGCCCGCACAGCGTGATCCGCGCCCGCTTCTACCATGAAGATACGCTGCAGAACGCGCCGGCCGGCTTCGAGTCAGCGCCGGTGACCGCGCGCGGCTTCCCCGAGGCGCGCTACACGCTGCAAATCTATCTGGAAGACTGCACCGGCTGCGGCCTGTGCGTCGAAGCCTGCCCGGCCTACGATCAGAATGATCAGTCGCGCAAGGCGATCAACATGACCGACAAGGCACCACTGCTGGAGGACGGCCGCCGCAACGTCGAATTCTTCGACACCATTCCGGTCAATCGCCGTTCCACGGTCAACTTCGCCTCGGTGCGCGGCGCCCAGTTCCTGGAACCGCTGTTCGAGTTCTCCGGCGCCTGCGCTGGCTGCGGCGAGACGCCCTACGTGCGCCTGCTCACCCAGCTGTTCGGTCCGCGCCTGCTGGTGGCCAACGCCACCGGCTGCTCGTCCATCTACGGCGGCAACCTGCCGGCCACGCCCTGGTCGGTGAACAAGGACGGCCGTGGCCCGGCCTGGTCCAATTCGCTGTTCGAGGACAATGCCGAGTTCGGCCTCGGCATGCGCGTTGCCGCCGATCAGCACACGGCGCTGGCCAAGGATCTGCTGTTGCAGATGACCGATCATTTCGATCAGGCCTTCATCGATTCGCTCATCGACACCAGCCAGGAAATCGGCACGCAGATGAGCCGGCAGCGCGATCGGGTGCAGGATCTGAAGCGCCGCCTCCAGGACCTCGACGATCCGCGTGCCAAGTCGCTGCTCACCGTGGCCGATCACCTGGTGCGCCGTTCGGTATGGCTGGTGGGCGGCGACGGCTGGGCCTACGACATCGGTTCCTCCGGTCTCGACCATGCCCTGGCCTCCGGCCGCAACATCAACGTGCTGGTGCTCGATACCGAGGTGTATTCCAACACCGGCGGTCAGGCGTCCAAGTCGACGCCCATCGCTGCGACGGCGAAATTCGCCGCCGCCGGCAAGGCAGTGACCAAGAAGGACCTGGCTTTGCAGGCCATCTCCTACGGCAACGTCTACGTCGCCCGCGTCGCCATGGGCGCCAACCCGCAGCAGACCCTGCAGGCCATGCGCGAGGCGGAGGCCTATCCCGGTCCGTCGCTTATTCTTGCCTACAGCCCCTGTATCGCCCACGGCATCGACCTGCGCAACGGCCTGTCGCAGCAGGTGAAGGCGGTGGACTCCGGCTACTGGCCGCTGCTGCGCTACAACCCGCAGCTGCGCGCCGCGGGCCGCAAGCCGTTCATCCTCGACTCGACGCGACCGACGCTGAAGCTGGAGGAGTTCGCCTACAACGAACAGCGCTACAAGGTGTTGCAGAAGAGCAATCCGGAGGCCGCCAAGCGTTTGATGAAACTGGCCCAGGAATCGCTGGACCTGCGCTGGCAGACCTACGAGCACATGGCCAAGCAGGATCCGTCGGAGTTCCAGCCGGTGAGCCAGTAGCCGTCGCGGAGGGGAGCCCGGACTGTTGCGGGCTCCCCTCGTTCGTGCACTCGGTTTTGTTGCGTGCCATGCTTTCACGGTAACGGCGTATACGGCACAATGCCGCATGCTATGTGTGGTCATGTGGGAGTTCGGCGGATGAAGCGCGCAATACTGCTGTTTGTCATTTCTCTGCTGGTGTTCGGTTGCAGCAGGCAGGCGGACACGATGCGGGTGGAGCATGGCTGGATCGCGGAAATCCCGCCCATGCTGTCGGTGACGGCGGGCTGGCTGGAGCTGCACAACGAAGGCGATGCGCCGAAGTACCTGGTCGGCGCCTTCAGTCCCAATGCGGAGAGCATCGAAATCCACCGTTCCGTCATGGACGGCGACATGGCGCGCATGGTGTTCCAGCCGGAGCTGGAGATTCCGGCCCGCGGCAGCCTGGTGTTCAGCCAGGACACCGGCTATCACCTGATGCTGTACAAAAGCCGCGGCATGACCGCCGGGGCGAAAATCCCCGTCACCCTCACCTTCAAGGACGGCTCGGCATTGACCGTCGCCTTCGCCGTGGTGGATCGCCGTACGCTGGAATAGACGCGATCCCGAATTCCAAACGCAAAAGCTGAACCACGGGGACAACAGCACCTTTCCGCTGAAAAATCCCTCTTCCCGCCTTTCCCCGTGGTCAGCCTTTTAAAACAGGTTCTAGTAAACGTCGTGCAGGCCGTGGTACAGGCCCAGCACCAGGCTGTCGCGGCTGGCGACGTTCTCCTTTTCGATGCAGTAACCGGGCACCGCCTCCAGGTCGAAGCGTTTGCTGCGGCGGATGTCCTCGGGGATGTGCGCCAGCATCGCCTGGCGGAACTGCTCCGCATCGGCGTCGGGCACGTAGCGCGAGGCGGTGTAGGTGTAGTGGTAGGTGTCGTCGAAGATGGAGAAGTTGAACCGTCCCACCGCCTCGACCTTGCCGCCATGGGAAAACACCGCGGCCCTGCGTTCGAATTCTTCCGCCGGCACCCACAGTCCCACCGAATAATCGCTGCACATAAAGCCATGGCGCGTGCGCATCATGTGTTCCCACAGGGAAAAGCATTCCAGCGCCACGAAGCGCACGCCGTTTTCGCCCTGGGGCCCGGCGACCTTGCAGCGGATCAGTTTCTGGAAATCGGTGCCTGTATCGCCGGGGGCGGACCCTTGCATGGTCATGTGTCACTCCTTTTCACCGGCGACGCGGGGTGTCGCCTGTATCCGTGCTGCGGCGCCACAGCGTAGCATGGCTTTGGCGCGCCGGTCTTCGGGGTTCAAGATAGCGAAGCTGGCACGGAATACAAGACGCGCCCCTGGCGGGGTGGCGCGGATAAGGCGGCTGGGTCATCATTGACGGCAGGAGCCGGACCGAGGTGAACCATGAAGAACAGTCCCCTGGGCGAGTTGTTGCTGAGCACCGGGCACGTCACCGCCGAGCAGCTGGAGGTGGCGCTGCATACGCAAAAGGCCCGCCCCGGCTATCTGGGTGAAATCCTGGTGGGGCTGGATTTCGTCACCGCGGACGAAATCGCCCATGCCGTCGCCACCCAGCACAAGCTGCCCTATGTGGACCTGACCATCACGGTGCCGCAGAAGAAGGCGCTGGAGGCCCTGCCCAAGGATATCGCGCTGGACAACGGCGTATTGCCGCTGCGTATCAAGCGCGGCGTGCTCACCGTGGTGACCCATGACCCTGCTGCCGCCGAACTGGCGTCGATGCTGCGCGATCTGTGCGGGCTGGAGATCAGTTTCGCCATCAGCGACAAGGCGCTCATCGCCCAGTCCATCGAGCTGTATTACTTCGAGCTGGAAAACCCCATCGAGAACCGCATCGCCACGCTGGTGGACGAGGCGGCCAATGAGCGCGACATCGACATCGAGGCCTTTCTGGACCTGCTGATCCAGAACGCCGTCAAGGATCGCGCCACCGACATCCACATCCGGCCCCAGGCGCTGTCCTCCCATGTGTTCTACCGCGTCGACGGTGTGCTGCACCATTACTTCTCCTTTCCCTCGCGCATTCACCGCAACGTTATTTCGCGCGTCAAGGTGTTGAGCGAGATAGACATCACGCGGCAGCGCGTGCCGCAGGACGGCGGCTTCGCCTTCAACTATCTGCGCACCGCCTACGATATCCGCGTGGCCGTCGTGCCGACCTCCTTCGGCGAGAACATGGTGCTGCGCATCCTGCCCAAGACCGAGGCCCTGCACCGGCTGGAACGGCTCGGCTTCGAGGCGGCGCAGGTGGCGGTGCTGGAGCGCTGCCTGCGCAAGCAGTCGGGCATCATCCTCACCGTCGGGCCCAGCGGCAGCGGCAAGACCACCACCCTGTATTCGACCCTGCGCCGCACCAACATCCTGCAACGCAACGTGGTCACGGTGGAGGACCCCATCGAATACCAGCTGTCGCTGGTACAGCAGACCGCCGTCAACGAATCCGCTGGTTATACCTTCGCCGAATCCCTGCAGCATCTGGTGCGGCAGGACGCCGACATCATCCTCATCGGCGAGGTGCGCAACCAGGAGACGGCCCTGGCGGTGGCGCGCAGCGCGCTGTCGGGGCATTTGATCCTGTCGACCATGACCGCCAACGACGCGCAGGGCGCCGTCGCCCGCCTGATGGATTTCGGCATCAAGTCCTACATGCTGTCGGCGACGCTGTTGGCGGTGCTGTACCAACGCCTGGTGCGCCGCCTGTGCGACAACTGCAAACGGCCGGTGAGCCTGCCGCGGGCGCAGCTGGGCGACTACGGCCTGGGGCAGGCGGACGGCGGGGCGGAGACCGTGACGGTGTATGAGGCCGTCGGTTGCGAGCACTGCCGCCACAGCGGTTACCGCGGGCGTGTGGTGGTGGCGGAATTGCTGGAGATAGGCGAGGACATCCGCGAACTGCTCGACAAGGGGCGCATCGCGCTGGAGACCGGCGAGCTGCTGCGCCGGCAGGGCGCCGCCACCATCCGTGACGATGCCCGCACCAAGCTGTTGCAGGGGGTTACCTCGCTGGAGGAGATCCGGCGCGTGTTCGCCTGAGCCGGTCGCGTCAGGGCGTACTGCGCCCGATGGCATCGGCAATCAGCTGCATCGCCGCAGCGTATTCGTCGCACATCAGGGCCAGGGTCACGCGGTCGCCCTGTTTCACCGCCTCCTCGGCGCTGGTGGCGACGCGCCAGATCTCTCCGGTGCCGAGATAACCTGCCACGCCGCGTATGGTGTGCAGCAGGGTGGCGGCCTCCTCGACCTCCCCCTGGTCCAGCAGCTCGCGCGCCCGGGCGCAATCGCCCTGGTGATCGGCCACGAATCGTCCCAGCAGCTCCAGCAGCTTGGTGTAACTGCCGCCCAGATTGGCCAGGGCCTTGTCGAGATCGACGCCGGGGAGCGGCGGGGGCAGCGCGGATGCCGGCTCCGGCGCGGCGGGTGCCTGGCGGCAGGCGATGTGCGGTACCAGGGTCGCCAGGGTGTCGAGCAGCACGGCGGTGTCGATGGGCTTGGCGACGTGGCCGGCCATGCCCACCCGGCGCGCATGTTCTCGGTCGGCGGGCAGGGCGGAGGCGGTGACGGCAATGATGGGCAGGTTGATGAGGCCCAGCTCCTCGCGAATGACGCGTGTCGCCTCGTAGCCGTCCATGCGCGGCATGCGGATGTCCATCAGCACCGCGTGAAACGCTTCGCCCCGCTGGCGCAGTATGTCCACCGCATCGATGCCGTCACCGGCCACCTCGACCCGCGCGCCGGCGCGGGTGAGGATGTTTTCCAGCACCGTCTGGTTGATCTCGTTGTCCTCCACCACCAGCACGTGCAGGCCGGGCAATTGCCGGCTGCCGGTCTGGGCGCGGCGGCTGTGCGATGCTTCCCCCTCGTTGATGCGCATCAGGGTATCGAACAGGCTGGCCGGCGTGAACGGCTTGATCAGGGTGCCGTCGAGATCGTCCCACAGCGGATTGAGCGAGAGCCGGTCCACTTCGCCGGCGGGCGTCATCAGCACCACCAGCGGCAGGGAAACGTCCGGGTCGGCCTGGGCTTCGGCCAGCAGCGCCAGGCCGTCGCCGCCCGGCATGCGCCAGTCCAGCAGCATCACATCGAGGTCCTGCTGCTCGGCGTCGAAGCAGCGCAGGTGCTCCAGGGCCTCCTGCGCCGAGGCGCGTGCGGTCGCCTGCCAGTGAAAGGATGCGCAGGTGCGCGTGAGCACGTCGCGCACGGCCTTGTTGTCGTCCACGATCAGCACGCGCAGACCGGGCAGACGGCCCAGGGCAGGGGACGGAACGTTGCCCGGCGGCGCCAGTTGGAAGTCGACGACGAAATGGAATTCGCTGCCCTGGCCCGGTGTGCTGCCGAACACGATGTGTCCGCCCATCAAGGTGACCAGGCGGGCGCAGATGGCCAGGCCCAGGCCGGCGCCGCCGTAGCGGCGGCCGGAACCGTGTTCGGCCTGGGAAAAGGCCTCGAACAGATGCTGCTGCTGATCCGGCGCGATGCCTATGCCGGTATCGCGCACCGCGAACTCCAGGGTGGCCCGCTGCGGCGACTGCGCCAGCACTTGTATCGACACCACCACCTCGCCCGAGTCGGTGAACTTGACCGCGTTGCCGACCAGGTTGAGCAGCACCTGCTGCAGACGTAGCGCGTCGCCGCTGAGGGCGGCCGGTACGTCGGCGCCGACCTCGAACAGAACCTCGATGTTCTTGTCCCTGGGCGGTGCCGCGATCACCGCAATGTCGTTGAGCATTTCATGCAGCGAGAACGGGGCGTGCTCCAGGCGCACCGCGCCGGCCTCGATGCGGGAGAAGTCCAGGATGTCGTTGAGGATGCGCAGCAGCAGTTGCGCCGACGACAGGATCTTCTCCACGTATTCGCGCTCTCGCGGCGGCAGGGTGGCGTCCTCCAGCAGGTGCGACAGGCCGATGATGCCGTTGAGCGGAGTGCGGATTTCGTGGCTCATGTTGGCGAGGAACAGCGACTTGGCGCGGCTGGCCTGTTCCGCCGCCTCCTTGGCCTCGGCCAGCGCCAGTTCCGCCTGCTTGCGCGCGGTGATGTCCTGGGTGGTGCCGAAACCGCCCAGCAGGACGCCGTCCTTGTCGAACTCCAGTTCGGCGCGCTCGCGCACCCACTTCACCTCGCCGTTGGCGAGCACACGGTGTTCCACGTCATAGGGCTCGCCGTGCAGGCCGGCCTGCCAGCTGCGATCCACATAGGCGCGGTCGTCGGGGTGGATGGCAGCCAGAAAGGTTTCATAACTCAGCGGGGTGCCGATGGGCACGCCGAAGATGCGATGGTTTTCGTCGGACCAGGTGAGCACGTTGCGGCGCACGTCCAGGCGCCAGCTGCCGATCTGGCCCACGGCCTGGGCACGGTTGAGGTCGTCCTCGCGCAGCATCAGCTCCGTGCGGTCACGCTCCTTTTCGGTGACGTCGCGGCTGATGGCGAAGACGAATGCCTGTCCGTCCACCTTCTCGCCGGTGGCGCTGATTTCCACATCGAGGCACTGGCCGTCCTTGCGCCGGTGCACGGTCTGGACCATGGCGCTGTCGCCGATGACGGCGCTGAACTCGGCGAGCAGTTCCTGGCGTGATTTACGGGTGTCGATGTCGGCGATGTTGAGGTGCAGGACCTCGTCCCGCGTATAGCCCAGCATGCGGCAAAAGGCATTGTTGGCATCGAGGATGTTGCCCTGCACGTCCATGATGTGGATGCCGTCCATGGAGGTGTCCATCAGGAGGGCATTGCGCTGCATCAGTTTGACGGCTTCCCGTTGCAGCCGCTCATGCTGCTCCATCTCGTCCTGCAGGCTGAGGTAGGCGCCGCGCAACTCGTCGGTGCGCTTCGCCACCTGGGCTTCCAGGGTTTCGTTCAGGTGCAGGATCTGCGCCTCGCGCTGCGCCAGACTGGTGAGCATGGCGTTGATGGCACGGGTGAGGCTGCCGATTTCGCCGTTGCCCGCCTCCGGCATGCGGATGACGCTCTCGCCGGCGGTGATGCGGTCGGCGGCGGCGGCGATCTGTTCCAGCGGCGCAAAGGTGCGGCGCAGGACCAGCATGAAGATCATGCCGACCAGCAGCATGGAGGCGAAGCCGTAGCCGATCTGCCGCGCCGGGATGGCCGGCATTTGCTGCAGTACCACCGCTTCGGGGATGTGGTAGCCCAGCAGCAGGAAGCGCGCCGGGTTTTCCGGGTCGTAGTGGATGCGCCCGGCCGCCAGGAACCCGCCGCCCACCGGCGCGGGCCGTAGCGAGCGGCTGACCGGCGCGTGCGCATTGAACATGGCCCTGAGGGAGGGAAAGGCGGTGGTGATGTCGCCGTCCGGCCTGCCGTCGGCGGCGCTGGTCGACGGCTCGGGATGCAGCAGGTAGTCGCCGTTGCCGTCGGTGATATAGGTGTCCACCCCCGGCGGCAACGCCGTTCTGGCCGCCTCCAGCAGGTCGTCCATGGCGAGCTCCAGGGTGATTACGCCGAAGACCTCGCCCGCCCAGAATACCGGCGTCGCCGCCTGGAGCAGCAGCGCGCCGTCGTGCCGGGTCGGTGCGGTGACATGGACCTGCCCCGGGGCCAGGGCGAGGGCGGCGTCGATCAGTGCGCGTCCGTCGCCGGTGTCCAGGGGGGAGGGCGGCATGACTTCTATCCTGTCGCTGTACTGGTCGACGCGGACGATTTCGCGTGGCCCCCCGGCCGCGGTGTCGATGTAGCGGATGCTCCGATAGGCCGGGCGCGCGCCGGTAAAGGCGGTGAATATCTGTTGCAGGCGCTGTTCCCATACGGCGGTGGAATTGCCCTCGTAGGGATCCTGGCCGCTGTTGTGGACGGCGCGGACGATGCCGGGGACGGGCGGCAGGTTGGACAGGAACACGGTGTCCTGGCGCAGGGTGTGGACGGCCTGGATCAGGCGCAGTTCCTCGGCCTCCAGTGCGGACGCCAGATCGGCGTGCCGCTCACTCAGATAGACCTCGAGCAGGCGCTTGTTTTCCAGCCAGGCGAGGCCGGAAGCGCTGGCCGCGACCAGCAGCAGGGCGCTGATGGTGATGCGGGTGGACAGGCGTAAATGTTTCATCGACGCAACATTCCCCCAAAAGCAGGGTGTGGACGGCTATCCCATTGATCTGGGGAGACGTTTTTCGTGCATCCCGTTATGCCGGACGTCTAGTGTGCCATCATAACCCCGTCGTGCGGGAAACGATGACCAGCTAAGGTCTTGACCCCAGGTGAAGTAAGCGCGGGGCAGGGCGGCGCTGCCAGTGGCAATGCCGGCCACAAGGAGGTAAGGTCATGGAGCCCCACCGTGCCCTTGCCGGCGCCCGGGCGGGGCCAGTGTAAACATTCAGGGATCCGGGATGCGCGCGCACAGATGTCCGCCTATCTGACCTACATCAGGGATAAGCAGCCGGAGCGGGTGCTGTGCAGCAGCACCCTGACCATCGGCCGCGACAAGACCAACAACATCGTCCTGACCGATCTGCTGGTATCCCGCAACCATGCCATGGTACGCCGGCTCGGCGGCGGCGATTACTACATCATCGACAGCGGCAGCTCCAACGGCACCTCGCTGAACGGCGGCCGGGTGAGCGTGCCGACCCGGCTGCGCAACGGTGATCGCATCGCCATCGGCCTGACCGAGTTCACCTTCGAGCAGGGCGTGCAGCCGGCCCGCTTCAACGACTCCATTTCGTTCCAGCAGACCGTCATCTTCCACAGCCCGGTGATCAAGGAAATCACCGTCCTGGTGGCCGACATCCGCAACTACACCGGGCTGTCGGAACAGGTCTCGATCCAGACCCTGTCGCGGCTGATGAGCAAATGGTTCCAGGACGTCAGCGAGATCATCCAGAAAAGCGGCGGCACCATCGACAAATTCATCGGCGACTGCGTGTTCGTGCGCTGGGACAACGATCGGGCCCAGGACAACGTGGCCAAGGCGTTGGCCACCGCGTTGAAGATCGCCGAGACCACCGCCCGGCTCAAGTTCACCTTCCCCGACCTGCCGCAGCCCTTGCGCATTGGCGCCGGCATCAATACCGGCATGGCCTCCCTCGGCATCGGCGCCGACAACACTGCCCTGGGCGACGCGGTCAACACCGCCTTCCGCCTGGAGAGCATCACCAAGGAACTGGGGCGGGACATCGCCCTGAGCGAAAGCTCTTACCGCCATCTGCCGCGCCGCTTCTGGGAAGGGGCGGAGCAGTCGATTGCACTGCGCGGCAAAAAGGAGCCGGTGCGGGTGTTCTGCCTGGATTTTGGCCTGGTGGAGACGGTCCTGCGCGAGCAGGAGGGAGAGGACGCGGAGCGCCCGGTGAGCTGAATCCTTATGCCGGCGTTGCAGGGCGGCCGCGGCGGAATGCGGATTGTCATTTACCCGCCGCAGCGGTGGGTGATATACAGGCATCTTTCCCGCGGATCGGGCCGAGCCCATGTGTGTTTCCTTTCCCACCCCACCGGAGTTCAACGGCGAAGGCCGTGAGCCCGGACCGTTCAAGCTGTTCATCGGTGGCCTCGCCTTCCTGGCCATCCTGCTGCTGGCGCGCCTCGTCCGTCTCGGACGCCGGGCATAACGGCCGGTTTCTCGTCACTTTCCTTTTCAGGTAACATTGCCTCGGCATTGCGGCACCTTGGCGCTACGCCAGGGTCGAACGGGATGTTGCCGTCCCGGGGGAGCCTCATCATGGGTGATGACGCGGATTTCGAGCTGTTTTCCGGCCTGCGGGAATTGAGCGCGGGCGCCTTTCCCAAAATATGTCCCAATTGCGGCCGGACCTATGAGAATCTGGCGCAGTTTCTTGAGCTGACCGTGCCCACCGGGGGCCGCAGTGGGCTCAAGGCGGCGCTGGATGATGACGATAAACCGGTAGTGGAGCTGTTTCGCAACTGCGTGTGCGGTTCCACCCTGATGGATTTCTGCCGTTCGCGCCGCGACGAGTCGGCGGACGGGCAGCGGCGGCGTGATACTTTCAGCCGCATGTTGGACGTGCTGGTGCGACGCGGTATCAGCCGTGATATCGCCCATGAAGAGTTGTTACGGCTGATGCACGGCGAGCGCAGCGCAATAATCGATAACCTGCTCAAGGCAGGAACCTAGAGGTTGGTACAGGGATGATGAAGCAGATATTTGCAGGGTTGTTGCTGTTGTTGGGCGGGCTGTCGGCGGCGGCAGCGGCGGACTATAACGGCAAGTGGTTCGGCGACGACGGCGCCACCTACTACCTGCGCCATGTCGGCGACGAAATCTATTGGTTCAACGAGGGCGGGCAGCAGGAGCCGGGCCGTACCTCCGTCTTCAGCGGCCGCATCCGCGGCCAGATGATCCTGGGCAGCTGGGTCGACGTGCCCAAGGGTGCCACCGCCGAGCGCGGCGAGCTGCACCTGGCCGTCCGCGAGGACGGCAACGTGCTCGAGGTGACCCGGGTCACCGGCGGCGTCACCGTCACCCGCATCACCCGTGCCGGTTTCGTGCCGCCGCCGCCGCCGCTGGAGGAGAAGTGCATCGATTTCGATCCGGAAAAGATCGCGGTGCGTCAGCAGGACGGCAAATTCCAGATCGCGCAGGACGACTGGTGGCTGTTCGACTTCGGCCAGCGCGAACTCGACGCCTACGCCGCCATGAAGATCATCCAGCAGTACGGCATGAATCAGTCCTGCTTCATCGGCGATCCGCCGGCCTTCCGCTTCCTGCTCATCGGCGGGCGCGCACCGCTGGGCCAGTGGTACGAAGAGGACTGCGTGCGCTTCCATCCCACCACCGCGGCGCTGGCGCAGCGGGACGGACGCTGGCTCATCGTCGACAACGACCTGACCCTGTTCGACTTCGGCGCCCTCGAGGTGGAGGCGAAGGCGGCGCTGGCGGCGATCCGCAAGCACCAGTTCACCTACGCCTGCTACGTCGGCCGTCCCAACACCACCTTCGAATACCTGCGCCGCTGATGCTGTCCATGCTGGAGCAACTGCGCGAGCTGGTTCCGCCGCTCGCGCGGCAGGAACTGCTGCCGCGCTACACCCGCGTCGCCGCGTCGCTCAAGGCCGATGGCAGCGTGGTGACCGAGGCGGACGTCGCCTGCCAGCGGGTGCTGGCGGACGCCCTGGCGGCACGCTGGCCGCACATCCCCCTGCTGGGTGAGGAAATGGACGCGGCGGTGCAGCAGCGCCTGCTGGACGATTCCGTGGCCGGTCTGTGGTGCCTGGACCCGCTGGACGGCACCAGCAACTTTGCCGCCGGCATTCCCTATTTCGCCCTGTCGCTGGCCTTTGTGCAGCAGGGCGAAGTCCGGCTCGGCCTGGTTTATGACCCGGTGCGCGACGAGTGCTACAGCGCGGCGCGCGGCCACGGCGCCTGGCTCAACGGCGAACCCCTGCGCGCCCGCGCCAGCGGGCTGCCGTTGTCGCGCTGTATCGCCCTGGTGGATTTCAAGCGCCTGCCGCCGGCCCTGTCCGCCCGGCTGGTGTGCGCCACGCCCTACGCCTCGCAACGCAACTTCGGGGCATCGGCCCTGGACTGGTGCTCCCTCGCCGCCGGCCGCGGCCATCTCTACCTGCACGGCCGGCAGAGCCTGTGGGACTATGCCGCCGGCAGCCTGATCCTGGCCGAGGCGGGCGGTTGCGCCGAGACACTGCAGGGCGAGCCGGTGCTGCACGTCGGCTTGCAGCCGCGCTCAGTGGTGGCGGCCCTGGACCCGGCCCTGTTCGGGCCGTGGCGCGAGTGGATCGCCGCGGCGGACGGTTGAAAAAATGCAGTTTGCAGGGTGGATATGGCTACCGGCGTCCTGCCTTCCGCCAAATACCGTCCATCCATGGACATAAGCACAGCGCATCCGAGACAACAGGCGCGAGGGACAAGGTTCGAGGTTCGAGTCAACAACAGTACGAGCGCAGCGAGTTCATTCACTTGTATCTTGCCACTTGCCACTTGTATCCGTTCTTAGGGAATCACCATGCAGGAATGGGCTGAATACGCCAAATTTTTCGCCGGCCTGTTGGCCATCGTCAATCCCGTCGGCGCGATCCCGGTCTTCATCGGCCTGACCGAGGGTCTGACCGCGCACCGGCGCCACCGCACGGCGCTGCTGTCCGCCTCGGCGGTGGGGGCGGTGCTGCTGGCGGCGCTGTTCACCGGCGAGGCGATCCTGGGTTTCTTCGGCATCACCATCGCTTCGTTCCGCGTCGGCGGCGGCATCCTGATCCTGCTCATCGCCATCTCCATGATGCACGCCAGGCTCAGCCCGGCGAAGCAGACCGACGAGGAGGCGCAGGACGCGGCGGAGAAGGAGTCGGTGGCCGTGGTGCCGCTGGCCATCCCCCTGCTCGCCGGCCCCGGTGCGATCAGCACCATCATCGTCTACACCCACCGTTCGTCGGCGCCGATGCACTACGCCCTGCTGGGCCTCGAGATCCTGCTCATGGCCGTCATCGTGTGGCTGGTGTTCCGCGCCGCGCCGCTGCTGTCGCAGCGGCTGGGGCGTACCGGCATCAACGTGCTGACCCGGATCATGGGCCTGATCCTCGCCGCCATCGCCGTGGAGTTCATGGCCAACGGCCTGCGCCAACTGCTGCCGGGGCTGGCCTGATGCGCTCGCCCCTGCAATGGCTGCTGCGCTTCAAGCTGCTGACCCTGGCGGCCGGCGGCCCGCTGCTGCTGGCGGCGACGCTGTCCTTCGTTCTGGTGCGGCCCTATGTGGCCGGTGTGCCCGCCGAGATCCCCTTGCAGGAGATCCAGGTCGGACCGTCGGCGCAGCTGGAGGTGATCTTCGACGCCTACGGTTACGCCTGGCCGCCGCAGGGGCCGCTGCCGCGCCTGGCCATCGATCGCTTTCCGGCGGATATCGGCACCCTGGAGGTGATGCGCAAGAAGGCGCTGTTCTTCCGCGGCCTGCTGCCCCTGGTGGAGGCGGAGAATGCGCGCATCCGCGCCCAGCGCCGCTTCATAGAGGAACGTTTCGCTCTCGGCCCCCTGCGTCCCGGCACGCGCAACTGGAACCAGGTGGAGCGCCTGGCCGAGACCTATCGCGTGGCGGGTGATCTGAACGATGCCCTGGTGCGCGAGATCCTGCTGCGGCGCGTGGACGAGGTACCGGCGGCGCTGGTGCTGGCGCAGGCCGCCAATGAAAGCGCCTGGGGCACCTCGCGCTTCGCGCGCGAGGCCAACAACCTGTTCGGCCTGTGGACCTACAAAAAAGATCTGGGCATGGTGCCGGCGCAGCGGATGGAAGGGGCCAGGCATTACGTGCGCGTGTTTCCCGATCTGCGCAGTTCGGTGCGTGCCTATCTGCACAACCTCAACGCCGGCCACGCCTACGTGGAGTTGCGCCACATGCGTGCCGCCATGCGCGGTGCGGGCGCATTGCCGGATGCGGCGCAACTGTGCGACGGTCTGCTGCGCTACTCCGAGCGCGGCGCGGAGTACGTCAGCGAAATCCGCAACATGATCGGCCTCAACGGCCTGGCGCAGCTGGGCGTGCCGGTACTGGCGCCGCCGGAGCCGTAGGCCTCGGGGGCTACCAGTCCTGTTCCATAGGTCGGGCTACACTGGCCTGTACCGGAACGTCAGGGTGCGCACCGCGCACCGTTGGGTCGCACCGGCGCCGCATGGTGCGCGGTGCGCACCCTACGGACACTGGAACCTATCTCAAAATCCATAAGCGCAAGGAGTGAGCCACGGGGAACAGGGGATACCCCGTGACTTTCTTGTTTGATTTTCGAATTTTGAGATGGCTTCTAGTCGACCAGCCACGGGTGGCTGTACCAATACCAGCGGCCGTTGCCGGCGGGGGCGGTGCAGTTGTAACGGCTGCGTCCTGCGGGCAGCGGCTCGGCCGCCCGCACCTGCATGCGCGTCTCGTCGAGCCAGGTGATGGGCAGCGGTTTGCCCGCTGCGTCATAGCAGGCAACGCCATGCAGGCGCCGCTCCAGGGTCAGGGCGAGGGGCGGCGGGTTGTCGGTACCGACGCGCGGTTCCCACGGTTCGGCGCTCACCACCGGCAACGGCAGGCTGGCCGCCTTGCGCGCGAAAGGCTCCAGCGCAGCGAAGCTCTCCGCCATGGGATAGCGCGGCAGGGCGCGGCGGTCGGACAGCGGGCCGACGGCGCCGGACTGCTGGCCGAAACCGACGTAGCCCATGGTCTGTACCAGCGCGGCGGCGCGCGTGTCGTATTCGCCGTAGGGATAGGCGAACAGGTGCGGCTGCCGCGCGTATTCCTCGCCCAACTCCTCGCCCAGCCTTTGCTGCGCCCGGTCGATGTCGGCGCGCAGGCGCCGTTCCCAGGCCGCATCATCCTCGTCGTCGCGCCGTTCGGTCATGGAATCATGACTGGCGCCGTGATTGGCGAAGCGCACGCCCGCGGCCTGCATGGCGCGCATCTGTTCCCAGCTCATGTAGCCCCCCAGTTTCTGATCCACCGGGTCGGTGTTGACGAATACCGTGAAGGGCCAGCCGCGCGCGCGCAGCCGGGGCCAGGCCGCGTCGTGCACCGACAGGTAGGCGTCGTCGACGGTGAGGGCGACGGTGCGCTCGGGCAGTGCCGCGCCGCGTGCGAGGTGGTCGACGATGCGCTCCAGCGGCCATATCTGAAAACCGTTCTGTGCCAGGTAGTCGAGCTGGGCATCGAACTGTTCCAGGCGGATGCTGGTGGAGGGATAGCGATCCTCGCCGAAGCGGTGATACATGAAGATCACCGCATGGGAGGCGGCGGCCGCGGTGCCGGAGGCGGCGAGCAGCAGCAGGAACAGCAGCGGACGGAGAGGGGTCATCGGATTATCCTGGAGAGCTTGCGCTAAGATGGTAACGGGCGCGGCGGGGCCTGGCCAGTCGCGCGGTGATTCGCCTTGACCGGATAGGGGACGTGAATGAGTGGTTGTTGTGACCAGGGTTGTTCGCTGGACGGGCTGCGCGAGCGGCAGCGCGGCACCCTGCGCGCGGTGCTCGCCGTCAATGCGCTGATGTTCTTCGTCATCGCGGCGGCGGCGCTGTACGGCGATTCCACGTCCCTGCTGGCTGACAGCCTGGACAATCTCGGCGATGCCCTGACCTATGGTCTCAGCCTGTATGCGGTGGCGCGCGGCGCGCGCGTCAAGGCGCAGGTGGCGCTGTTCAAGGGCGGACTGATCTTTCTCGCCGCCTGCGTGGTGGCGGCGCAGCTGCTGTATCGCCTGTTCGTGCCCGGCATGCCGCTGTTCGAGGTGATGGGCGCGTTCAGCCTGCTCGGCCTGGCCGCCAATTCGCTGTGCCTGTTCCTGCTCTGGCGCCATCGCCACGAGGACGTGAACATGAGTTCGGTGTGGGAGTGTTCGCGCAACGACATCGCCTCCAACCTCGCCGTGTTCGTCGCCGCGGGCGCGGTGTGGCTGGCCGGTTCCGGTTGGCCGGACCTGGTGGTGGCGGCCGGGCTGGTGGTGCTGCTGCTGCGTTCGGCGCTGCGGGTCATCAGCTCGGCCCGTGCCGAACTGCGCGTTGCCGAGGGCGCCCCGCGAGCATGAAGCAGTCCTGGCGCACCGGCCTCAGTTTCGGCCTCACCTCCGGCGTGATCACCACCCTGGGCCTGATGGTGGGCCTGCACTCCGGCACCCACTCCACCCTGGCGGTCATCGGCGGGGTGATCACCATCGCCGTGGCCGACGCCTTTTCCGACGCCCTCGGCATCCACGTCGCCGAGGAATCCACCGCCGGGCGCAGCACCCTGGCGGTATGGGAGGCGACCTTCGCCACCCTGCTGTCCAAGGCGGCCATTGCCCTGACCTTTCTGGTGCCCTTGCTGCTGCTGGAACTGGGCACGGCCGTCCTGGCGGCCGTCGCCTGGGGGCTGGGGCTCATCGCCCTGCTGTCCTGGCAGCTGGCGCGCGACCGCGGTGAGCCGGCCTGGCACGTCATCGGCGAGCATCTGCTCATCGCCGGGGTGGTGGTCGTCCTCACCCACTACATCGGCGATTGGGTGGCCACGGCGTTCGCCTGAGTTGGTGGGGTGCGCACCTTACAATTCCTAACCTGTTGTCGCTCCATGGTTTTGTGGTTTTGCACGTCAGCGGTGGCGGCCTTTGCTACAATGCCGCCCCTTCCGTTTTTTTGCTGCCGATCATTTTGCCCATGACCATCGCCCAACGCATCGCCAACGAACTCGCCGTCAAGGTTTCCCAGGTGGAGGCCGCGATCGCCCTGCTGGACGAGGGTTCCACCGTGCCCTTCATCTCCCGCTACCGCAAGGAGGCCACCGGCGGCCTGGATGACACCCAACTGCGTACCCTGGAGGAGCGGCTGACCTATCTGCGCGA
>Ga0299912_10001109_pt1 | contig 21791 bp, 15 predicted proteins | sample RVTome_2_FD_207667 | JGI IMG/M metagenome (GOLD analysis project Ga0299912, IMG submission 207667) | Soil microbial communities from uranium-contaminated site in the Upper Colorado River Basin, Wyoming, United States - RVT95D214 (version 2) ... | reverse complement strand
GGGATAGGCGCTGTCCGTGACGACCTCGAGGCTGACCCAGCTCGCGCCGCCGTTGTTGGAGATGTCGACGAGGAAGTCGTCGTCGTGGCTGGTCTCGTCGGTGTACCAGCGCCAGTAGGACAGGCCCGCCCAACTCGCGCCCTCGAGGTCGAAGATCGGCGAGAGCAGGGTGGTCTTGCCGCCGTCCACGTCGGCGTCGCCGGCGCTGCCGCCGGGCGCGCCGTTGCCCGTCACGAAGCAGAGCGTGCCGGGATCGGGCGTGTGGTCGAACTCGGGCTGATAGCTCGTGCCCACGGGATCGGCGCGGACCCACAGGCCCGTCGTCGCGTTGTCGCCGGCCGCGCCAAGGGTCCAGCCGAGGTCGGCCTCGACGTCGTCGCGCAGCACGGCCACGATGCCCGTGCGAAATCCGTAGAGCGCCGCCGGCGCACCCTCAGGCGCGGTGGCAGTGTAGCCGGACTCGTCGGCTGCGCTCAGGTAGTACTCGACGAGCCGGCCCGGTAGCTGCGCGGGAATCGTTGCCGCGTACTCGTCCGCCTGGCCGGTGGCCACCAGTGGCAGCTCCTGGAAGGCGCCGCCGTTCACGCGGTAGTGGAGCAGCAAACTGGCGGGCGCGAGCGGTGCTGCCGCCTGGATCAAGGCACTGACCGCGAAGGGGCCCAGGCTCTCGCTGTGCCCGAGCGCCTCGTGCTGGATGGCGATGTGGAAGGGCCGCGCCATGACGGCGAAGGTTGCGATCGTGGCCTTCGCGTTCTTGAACATGAAGCCGAAATTGTTGGCGCTGGTGCCGATGATGTCGTTGCTGGTGTGGATGTAGGGGCTGTAGGCGTCACTGTCCTCGAAGAAGAAGATGGCCCGGAAGCCGTTGCCCCAGAAGGAGGCGTGGTCGCTGCTGCCTCCGCTGAGATAGCCCTCGACGGCGGCCAGCTCGGGCACGTAGGTGGCGATCGCCGCGTAGGCCAGGTCCGCCAGCGGGTCGCTCGCGCTGTTGCTGATGATATCGACATCCTCGGCGTCGCTGGTCGCCTTGTAGCAGAGCATGTCCAGGTTGAGCATGCCGACGATGTCCATGCCCGCCGCCGCGGCGTCCGCGGCCCAGGCGTCGCTGCCGACCAGGCCCTGCTCTTCGCCGCTGAAGGCGATGAAGAGGGTCGTGTACTCGAATTCGTAAGCCGCGAAGGCCTTGGCCGCCTGCAGCACGGCCACGGTGCCGGTGGCATTGTCGTCGGCGCCGGGCGCATAGCTGTCACCGCTGAAGTTCGTCGAGTCGTAGTGGCCGCCGATCACCACGTAGCGATCGGGATAGACCGCACCGGGCTTCACGCAGACCACGTTGTCGTTCCAGCTATTGTAATCGTGGAAGCTGACATCCGTGTAGCCGTAGGCGAGGAACTGGTCGCGGATCCACTGCGAGGCCGACAGGCCGCCTGCGTACTGCGAATGCCGGGTGCCGAAGTTCTGCAGCGTTTGCACCTGACTCTGCAGCTCACTCTGGACGACACCCGCCACCATCGCCGTGATCGCGGGATCGACGTCCCGCTGGGGCGCGGGCTCGACCCAGGGGCTGCGCACGAAGCGCAGCGGCCGGCGGAACACGCGCTGGATGTCGGGCAGGCAGCTCGGCGTCAGAGCCAGATCTCCGGCGGGGACGCTGAGCAAGCGATAGCGCTCGCCGGTCCACAGCAGGCGCGCGCCGGCGGGATCCGCGTGCTCCGCGTGCAGGGCACCCGGCGCATGGCGATAGGCGATCAGGTACTCGCGGCTGCCGTCGTCGGCAGGATCGAGGACGTCCGCCTGGCGGCCCCAGGCGGCGAGCTGGGCCAGGTCGCTCTCGTCCACGAAGGCCAGGTAGCCGTCGCCGTCCGGCAGCTCGGCCACGAGGAAGAGCGCGCGATCGGCCAGGGCGGGGCCGGTCTCGCCGGAACCGGCGATGCGCACGAGCTGCTTGCCCGTGCCGGCGTCGGCGACGGCGAGGGTGGCGCATAGGCAAAGTAGGACGAGGGCGGCAGACAGGCGGGTGCGCATGGGGACTCCTTGGCGCGAGGGCGGGTGGCGGGGCGCCGCCAGCCGCGTCGAGATGGACGGCGTGGGCACCCGGCACCCTCAATCATACCAGGGAGTCGGCAAGGGCGGCAAGCGCCGGACTGCCGGGGCTAGAAGCGCTGCAGGAGCCCGATCTCCAGACGGTCGCCGCTGTGGCTGAAGCGGCCCACCGGCGGGTCGCGGTCCGTCGGGGCGTCGTAGCGGTCCAGCTCCTGGCGGCTGCCCTCCGCGTAAAGCGCCACGTTCGCCCAGATCGGCCACTGCAGGCCCACCGCGCCGCGCCAGCCGTGGCCGTACTTCACGATCTCGGCCAGCGGCCGGTAGGTCTCCCAGCCGGCCTCGTAGCCCTGGCTGTAGCCACTGCTCTCGGCGTGGATGCGGCTGACGAGCAGCCCGGCGCTAGCGTGCGGGCGCAGGCGGCCGATGCTCGGCAGCTCGCTGCGCAGGAACAGCTCGCCGAAGGCGGTGAAGGCCGTGAAGCGGTAGCGCACGGGGTAGACGGGGCCGTTGGGGCCGCTGGCCAGCGCGACCTCGCGGGCGATCTCGCTCTTGCGGCTCGCCGCCAGGGCGCTGCCCAGGCGGAGGGGCCCCCAGACCCGATAGTCGTAGCGCAGGGTCCAGAGGTTGAGCTGGCCGCAGTCGAAGAAGTCCTGGTAGGCATCGTCCTTGGCCGCGATGTCGAGCACGCCGAAGCTGAGGCCGAAGGTCGAGCGCAGCGGATCCGGGGGCTCCTGCAGCCCGCCGGCTGCCGCGCCGGCGGCGGTCGGCGCGGCCAGGGCGGCAAGCAGGACCAGGCCAGCAAGTAGGGCCAGGCCAACGGTGAAAGCGGGGAAACGCAGGAGTGGCCGGCGCGGCATCGAGCACCTCGGGAGTAGAAGCGGCCGGCCCCCAGGCGGGGAGCCGGCCGCGAGTCTAGCGAGGTGCGCGGTCCCCGTCAACGGGGGCGCTAGTGGCCCGGGCAGGCCGCGGCCACGGCTGGATCGATGCCCTTGTCCCCGTAAGCCTTGTCGAACTGCGCCGTGAACTCGGTGGCCAGCTTGCGGGCGCGGGTCGTGAAGGAGGCCTTGTCCTTCCAGGTGTTCACCGGCTTCAGGATGGCGGGATCGGCTACGCCAGGGCAGCTCGTGGGCACGAGCACCTTGAAGATGGGGTCGACCTCGAAGCCCACGCCGTCCAACTCGCCGGCGAGTGCGGCGTTGACCATGCGGCGGGTGAGGTTGATGTCCATCCGCTGCCCCTCGCCGTAGGGGCCGCCTGACCAGCCCGTGTTGATGAGGAAGACGCGCGTGCCGTGCTGATCCAGTTTGCGACCCAGCATCGAGGCGTAGTCGTCCGGGTTGCGGGGCATGAAGGGGGCGCCGAAGAAGCGCGAGAAGGTGCTCACCGGTTCGACGATGCCCGTCTCCGTGCCGGCCAGCTTGCTCGTGTAGCCCATCAGGAACCAGAGCATGGCCTGCTCGCGGGTCAGCTTGCTCACCGGCGGGATGACGCCGTTGGCGTCGGCGGTGAGGAAGAGAATCGCCTGCGGATGGCCGGACATCGAGCTGGGCTTGATGTTGCTCAGGTAGCTGAGCGGATAGCTGCCGCGGCTGTTCGGCGTGAGGCGATCGTCGTGCAGGTCGAAGGTGCCGTCCGGCCACATCATCGTGTTCTCGATGACGGCGCCGTGCGCCTCCACCTTGGCGTCGTGGAAGCAGGCGCTGTGGATCTCCGGCTCTTTGGCCGGGTTGAGGTCGATGAGCTTGGCGTAGCAGCCGTGCTCGAAGTTGGCGATGCCCGTGTCGCTCCAGCCGTGCTCGTCGTCGCCGAGCAGGGCGCGGCCAGGATCGGCCGACAGGGTGGTCTTGCCGGTGCCCGACAGGCCGAGCAGCAGCGCGCTGTCACCCGCCGGGCCCTCGTTGGCGCTGCAGTGCAAGGGCAGGATGCCTGCCGGCGGCAGGATGTAGTTCATCACCGTGAAGATGAGCTTCTTCACGCTGCCGCAGTAGGCCGAGCCGTAGACGACGCCGAGACGGCGGTCGAAGTCCATGGCGACCACCATCGTGGAGGTGTGCCCCAGGCGCGGGTCTTCCCGCAGGCGGCCGGCGTAGCGCGGCGGGTCGAGCTTCTCGTAGGGCAGGGCGATCAGGGTGAAGGGCTTGTCCTTGAAGACGCTCTGCTTGACCTCCGCTGCCGACCAGGGCCGGAACATGTTGTCGGCGAAGACCGAATGCAGGGCGTGGCTGCTGACCATGTGTACGGGCAGGGTGTAGGCGGGATCGGCGCCGACCAGGCGGTCGACCTTGTAGAGGCGCGGCAGCCGCTGGCAGGCGGCCAGGGCATCCGCGAGCACCATGTCCATGGTGTCCGGGGTGAGCGGGATGTTGTTGGCCGCGCTCCAGTCGATGCTCTTCTCGCTCTCGGGCCGGCGGACGATGACCGTGTCCTTCGGGCTGCGGCCGGTGGACTCGGGCGGCGTCCAGGTGACGAGGGCGCCGCACTTGGCGGCGACGGCCTCGCCGTTGGCCAGCGCCGCGCGGATCAGCTCGGCGCGGGGCAGATTGTCGTACACGGCCTTGCCGCGGCTGGCGAGCAGGGCGGCCAGCTTGTCCTGGAAGCTCATTTCCGATCTCCTTGGCGCGTTCACGGGTGCGGGGCGGGCGCGGGACCCGCCCAGGGTTCCGTTCACAGTAGGGCCTGGCCCGAGGAGCGTCAATAGAGGGCCAGACGGGCCGCGGGGCCATCCGCGGCGAAGAGCGCCGCCGGCGGGCCGGCGGCCGCCACGGCCCCGCCGGCCAGCAGCACGGCGTACTCGGCGAGGTCGAGCAGCTCGCGCGTCGAATGGGAGACGTAGAGGACGGGCACCCCGAACGCCTCCACGCTGCGCGCGAGGAAGGGCAGGATGCGGCGCTTCAGCTCGGCGTCGAGGTTGGCCAGGGGCTCGTCGAGCAGCAGCAGGCGCGGCGCGGCGAGGAGGGCGCGGCCGAGGCCGACGCGCTGCCGTTCACCGCCCGAGAGGCCGGTCACGCGGCGCTCGAGCAGCCCGACCAGGCCGAGCACCTCGACCACCTCGTCCCACGCGGGGCCCGGGCCCTGCCGGCGCCGCAGGCCGTAGCGCAGGTTGCCCGCCACGCTGAGATGGGGGAAGAGGGCGCCGTCCTGGAAGACGTAGCCGAGCTGCCGGCGCTCGGGCGGTAGGTCGATGCCCGTAGCGCTGTCGAAGAGCAGTGCGCCGTCCAGCTCGATGCGCCCGCGCTCGGGCCGGGCGAGGCCGGCCACCGCCTCGAGCAGGCTGGTCTTGCCCGCGCCACTGGGGCCGACGATGGCGCAGACGCGGGCGGCGATCGCCAGGTCCACCTGGAGTCGGAAGTCCCCGCGGCGCAGCAGGAGATCCAGGCGCAGCACCTCAGCGCTCCCTGGCGTTGCGCGGCTGCAGGAGCTGCACGCCGAGCATGGCCGCCAGGCTCACCGCCACGCAGACGAGCACCAGCCGGCCGGCGGCCGCCTCGCCGCCCACGCTCTCGATGAGGGAGAAGATGGCCAGGGGCACCGTGCGCGTTTCGCCGGGGATGTTGCTGGCGAGCACGATGGTGGCGCCGAACTCGCCGAAGCCGCGCGTGAAGGCGAGCAGCAGGCCGGCGAGGACGCCGCGCCGTGCGAGGGGCAGCGTCACCGTGACGAAGCTGTCCAGGCGCCCGGCGCCCAGGCTGCGCGCGGCGAGCGGCAAGCGTGGATCCACGTCCGCGAAGGCGACCTGGGCGGCGCGCACGAGGAGGGGGAAGGAAACTACCGCCGCCGCCAGCGCGGCGCCCTTCCAGTTGAAGGCGAACTCCAGGCCGAGCGGCACGAGCAGCCGGCCCAGCGGCCCGTTGCGGCCTAGCAGGAGGAGCAGCAGGTAGCCAGTGACCAGGGGCGGCAGCACGAGCGGAATCTGCACAAGCGCGTCGACCAGCCAGCGCAGGCGGCTGGCGCCGCGGGCCAGCCAGGCGGCGATGAGGAGGCCCAGCGGCAGCGCGGCCAGGGTGGCCACGAGGCTCACGCGCAGCGACAGCGCGAGAGCCTGCCACTCGGCCGCGGTCACCGGCCTTCCACCAGGGTGAGGAAGCCGTGCTTGCGGAAGATCGCCGCGGCGCGCGGGCTGGTCAGCCAGCGGTAGAAGCTGACGGCGGCGGGCGCGAGTTCCTCGTCCGCGTCCGCGGGCTCGATAAGGGCGAGGGGATAGCGGATCGGCGGCGCGAGCCGGCCGTCGAGGACGGCCACCACTTCCACGTTGCCCACTTGGGCATCGGTGAAGTAGACGATGCCGGCATCCACGTTGCCCTTCTCGACGTAGGCGAGCGCCGCGCGCACGTCCTTGGCCGGCTTCAACTCGCGCTTGACCTGGTGCCAGAGGCCCGCGCTCTGCAGCCAGGCGACGGCGTAGGTGCCGGCCGGCACGTGCTCGGGATCGCCGATGGCGATGCCGTCGATGCGCTTGGCCAGGTCCGCCGGGGACTCGATGCCGGCCGGATTGCCGGGCGGTACGATGAGCACGAGGCGATTGGAGAGCAGGTCGAGGCGGCTGTCGGAGCGCACGCGCCGGGTCTCCTGCACGAGGTTGTCCATCCACTGCTCGTTTGCGGAAAGGAAGAGCTGGGCCGGCGCACCCTCGCGGATCTGGCGGGCCAGCGTGGAGCTGCTGGCGAAAACCGGCAGCACCGCCGGGTGCCCGCCGGCGGCCTCCCAGGCCGCGGCGATCTCGGTGACGGCGTCGGTGAGGCTGGCGGCGGCGTAGAAGTGGATGCGCTCCGGCTCCCGGCGTCCGCAGGCCAGGCCGAGCAGGGCGAGGAGCAGGAGCGCGCCGACGGCGCGGAGACGGGGCATGCACAAACCTCCCCAGGCTGGAAGGCAGCCTAGACGGCCGGACCGCGCGATTCAATGAAAAGCCCGCCCGGCGTCGGCGGGGCGGGCTGCTGGTCGGCGCCGGGCGGGCGCCTGTCACTGAGGGGCGAGCCGTAGGCTACTTGCCGTGCTTGGCCAGGTACTCGGCCACGCCCTTGGACGAGGGCTTCATCGCCTCGTCGCCCTCGGTCCAGCCGGCCGGGCAGACCTCGCCGTACTTCTCCAGGTGCTGCAGAGCATCCACCATGCGCAGGGTCTCGTCGATGTTGCGACCCAGGCCCAGGTTGTTGATGGTCGCGTGCTGCACGAGGCCCGCCTTGTCGATGAGGAAGGTGCCGCGCAGGGCGACGCCGCCGGGCAGCAGGACGCCGTAGTCTTGACTGATCGATTTGCCCAAGTCGGCTACGAGTGGGTACTGGATGTCGCCGATGCCGCCCTTCTCCACGGGCGTGTTCTTCCAGGCCCAGTGGCTGAACTGGCTGTCGACGGAGACGCCGATCACCTCGACGCCCTTCGCCTTGAACTTGGCGAGCCTGCGGTTGAACTCGAGGATCTCCGTCGGGCAGACGAAGGTGAAGTCCAAGGGGTAGAAGTAGAGGACGACGTACTTGCCCTTGTAGTCGGATAGCTGGAAGTCCTCCTTGAAGCTGTTGTCGGGCATCACGGCGACCGCCTTGAAGTTAGGGGCCGGCTGGCCGACCTGCACGGGCAGCTTCTGCTCAATCATCGCTGGCATCGTTCACTCACCTCACGATCCTGGTTGTCTGGTCTCGCGCAGCTCTCGCAGAGGCCGAAGAACTGCAGTCTGAATTGCGTCACTTCCCGATCGATGCTCCGGATCATGGCCTCCTTGACCGTGGACGGCAGGCCCGGGTAGACGTCCTCCACCTTTCCGCAGCGCGTGCAGAAGAAGTGGTGGTGGGGCTCCAGGACCGCATCGTAGCGCCGGCCCTGGGGGCCGGCGGGCAGCTCGCGGACGAGGCCCTCGTCGAGCAGTCGACCCAGATTTCGATAGACGGTGCCCAGGCTCAGACTCGGCATGCCCTGGCGCACCGCCGCGTGCGTCTGCTCGGCGGTGGGGTGCGCCCGCGTGACCTTCAGGAAACCGAGGATAGCCTCGCGTTGCTGTGTTCGTCGCATAATCAGGAACCATTCTTGGAAGTGCTGCCAAGATGGGCGAAACCTGCCCGGGGTCAAGCTTATTCTTGCGAGTCATTCTCGATAAGAGGGTAGTGGACTGCCGAAATCGCCTGACCCAGCGCAGCGCCGGCGGTGAGGGCTTTGCAGCGCGCACTGCCTGCGCTAGCTTGCAGCCTTCCGTGCTTCCCTCTTTCACCGAGGTGCTCGATGTCCCTGCCCCGCGCCCTGCTTGTCCTCTGCCTTGGCCTCCCCGCCTCGGCGGCCGCCGCCCCGGCCCTTCGCGAGCACGCCCTGCGCGTCCACCTGGACCCCGTCGCGCACAGCCTGAACGCCGTGGACACCCTGCTGCTGGCCGCGCCGGCCGCCACCCTCGACTTTAGCCTTCACGAGGCCCTCGCGCCCCAGGCCGGCGAAGCAGGGCTCAGCTTGAGCGAGCTGCCGCCGGACACGAGCCTGGGCGCGGGGCTGCGCCGCTGGCGCCTCGCCCGCGCGGCCGGGGCCGGGGACAGCGAGCGCTGGTTGATCCGCTGGGAGGGCCGGCTCTACCAGGACGTGAGCGGCACCGTCTTCGGCCGCGAGAAGGTCGGTGCGGAAGTCCGCGCCTCGGTGGGCGAGGAGGGCATCTACCTGGCTGCCGGCGCGGGCTGGTATCCGCTTGTCGGCGAGGGCTCCGCGGCGCACCGGGCGACCGTGGTGCTGCCGGCCGGCTGGAGCAGCCTCACCAACGGTCGCCGCCAGCGCGACTTCAGCGCCGCCGGGCGCCGCGAGACCTGCTGGCAGGCGCCCGAGCCCAGCGAAGGCCTGGATCTGGTCGCCAATCGCTTCCGCGTGGATGCGCTTCAGCACGGCGCCACGCTGGTGGAGACCTATTTCTTTCCCGAGGACTCGAGCCTGGCGGCCGGCTACCTCGAAGCCTGCGCGGACTACCTCGACCTCTACGAGGGCTTCCTCGGCCCCTATCCCTTCGCGAAGTTCGCCGTGGTCGAGAACTTCTTCCCCACCGGCTACGGCATGCCGTCCTGGACCCTGCTCGGGCAACAGGTCCTGCGCCTGCCCTTCATCAAGTCCACCAGCCTCGGCCACGAAATCGCCCACAACTGGTGGGGCAACTCGGTCTTCATCGGCGAGGGCGGCAACTGGTGCGAAGGGCTCACCGTCTACACCGCCGACTACCTGTACAAGGAGCGCGAGTCCGCCGAGGCCGCGCGGCAGTATCGCCGGACCACGCTGAAGGACTACACCCACTACACGCGGGACGGCCGCGACTTTCCCCTCGTCGAGTTCGTCAGCCGCCACGACGCGCCGACGCGGGCCGTGGGCTACGGCAAGAGCATGTTCGTCTTTCACATGCTCGAGGAGCGGGTGGGGCGCGAGGCCTTCCACGCCGCCCTGCGCCGCGTCATCGCCGAGCGGCAGTGGCAGGCGGCGACCTGGTCGGACTTCTTCCGCGCGGTGGAGGGCGCAGGGGGCCTCGCGCCCATGGCGCTCGAGGACGAACGCCGGCAGTGGATCGAGCGGCCCGGCGCGGCGCAGCTCGCCCTCGGCGCGGTGACGGTGGCCGCAGACGGCGCCGGCTGGGTCCTGCGCGGCGAGCTGTTGCAGCAGGGCGAGGGCGAGCCGCTCATCCTCAGCGTACCCCTGCGCGTGGAGACGGCCGCCGGCTTCGTGGACTACCGCGTGCAGACGGCCGTGGCGCGCCTGCCCTTCGAGCGCCGGCTCGCCGTCGCGCCGACGAGCCTGGCCGTCGATCCCGACTGCCACGTCTTCCGCCGGCTCTACGACGAGGAGATGGAGGCGACCCTGAGCCTCATCCTCGCGGACAGCGATCCGCTCTTCCTGATCGAGACCGGCCTCGCGCCCGAGCTGGCAGCGGCCTGCCGCGAGTTCGCCGCCGCCTTCGTCGAGGGCGAGCCGCGCCTGCTCGATGCCGCGACGGCCGGCGCCGCCCTGGACAGCGCGCGCACGGTGGTCTGGCTGGGCAACTCGCCGCCGCCCGCCGCGATCGGGGAGCCGGCCACCGGCCTGGCGCGCACGCCCTTCTTCACGATGTTCCAGGGCCAGCGTCTCGAGCCCGGGCGCCACGCCCTCGTCTACGCCGGCAAGCGGGGCGCGGCGGGCGGTTACCTGGCCGTGCTCGCCGATGCGCCGGGCGAGCTGAGGGCCATCGCCAGCAAGGTGCCGCATTACGGCAAGTACAGCTACTTGACCTTTGTAGGCGGCCAGAACCAGCTCAAGGGCAACTGGGAACCGGCGGCGGGGCCGCTCCTGCGCCGCCTGGCGGCCACCGACTAGGTCGACCGCTGGGGGGCGATTCGCGGAGAGGGCTGGATTGCGCCGCGCGCAGGCGCGATAATCGAGGCATGCTGCCCTCTGTCCGCGTCCTGATCGGCAGCCTGCTCCTGGCTGCCCTCGCCTGCCGCCCGCCGAGCGGCGGCCTCCAGCTCGATCCCGAAGGGCTCAGTCTGCTGCGCCTGGAGTACCTGGAGCGCGCCCAGCGCCTGCCGGCCCTGCGCTTCGATCAGGTGGACCTGCCGGCCTCCGAGCGCCTGGGTACCTTCAGCCCCCTGCGCTGGGAGCTGCGCGCGTCCTCCCTGCCGGCGGGCGCGACCCTGCGCGCCCTGCCCTACGCCGATCCGGGTCCCCGCCTGCGCGAAGCCCTCGCCCGCAGCTTGCGCGATGTCGGCTTCAACACGGGCGCGCCGGCGGGCCGTCCCACCCTGCGGCTGGCGATCGAGGTCGAGCGGCTCGTCCTGCGCAGCGAGGCGGCGCCGGCTGATCGCCGGCTCTGCGAGCTGGAGCTCGTCGTGCGCATCGCCGAGCTGCCGACCGACGTGGAGTTGCACCGCTACCGCGTGCGTGGCCGGAGCGAACTGGCAGGCGCTTGGCTCACCCTGCGTGAGGGCCACGCCCAGTGGGCGCCCAAGCCCGGCGAGGCGGATCCCCTGGCCGAGGCGGCCGCCGCGGCGGCGCAGGACTTCCTCCAGCAGAGCCTGCCCTTCTGGCGCGAGCCGGCGAACTGGGAGGAGGGCGGCATCAACTTGACGGGGCTGGCGCCCGCCGCGCCGCAATCGCCGCGAGCAGTCCGCTGAGGAGAAGGCCCGGGAAGATCGGCCGGACCCCGAGCGGGTAGGCGCCCGTCGCGGCTTCGACGATCACCCAGCCCAGGCTCACCCCGCCTCCCGCCAGCATGGCGGCCAGGACCCAGGCTGGCGCCGCGGGCCGCGCCCGGAAGCTGAGGACGAGCGGGAAGATCAGTGCCGGCGTGCCGATGCTGCCCAGGTCGTGCCAGAGGCCGACGATGGACTCCCGCCAGAGCGCGAGCCCCACGCTGACGACCGCCGTCACCAGCATGCCCAGGCGGCTGTAGCGGGTGGCGCTGCCGCGCTCGCCGCGCAGCCGCCAGAGGATGTCGCGGCCGAAGGTGATCGCGGCCAGGAAGGCGTAGCTGTCGATCGTGCTCATCACCGTGGCCAGCATGCCCACCGTGAACAGGGCCTGCGCCACGGGCGGCAGCAGCCGCTCGGCGAGCAGGGGGTAGGCGGCCTGGGCGCCCGGCCCACCCGCGGCGGCGAGCTCCGGCAGAGCGGCCCGCGCATAGAGGCCGCAGAAGGTAGTCAGAAAGTCGAAGAGCATCCAGAAGCCGATGGCGATCAGCAGGCCGCGGCGGGCGGTGGCCTCGTCCTTCGCCGCGAAGCAGCGCTGGTAGAAGACCGGCTCGACCAGGGTGGCGCTGGCGATGAAGTACCAGACCAGCACCGCCTGCAGACCCTGCCCGCCCGTGGCGCTCAAGTGGCCCGCCGGCAACTGCGCGGCCAGCCAGCCGAAGCCGCCGAGCTTGACGACGGCAGCGGGCAGCAGCATGCCGAAGCCGAGGAACATGAGGACGAACTGCACCTTGTCGGTGAGGATCACGCCGCGCATGCCACCCCGGTAGATCTCCACCAGGCTGAAGAGCGTCCCGGCGAGCAGCGCGGGCAGCAGGGGCAGGCCCGTGAGTTGGCTGATGATCACGCCGAGGGCGAGCACGTAGGCGGCCGGGGCCGTCATCACGAAGACGACGATGCTGCCGGTGAGCGCGACGGCCGGGCCGAAGCGGGCGCGCAGTTGATCGGGGATGGTCAGGGCGGGCGAGCGCCGCGCCCGTCCGGCCAGGAAGAGCGCGAAGATCAGCGCATACAGATAGTAGGGTACGCCGAAGACGAGCCAGTTGGCGAGCCCGTAGCTGTAGCTGTACTCACCCACGCCAAGGATGCCCCCGTACCAGCTCGACACGGTGGAGGCTACGAAGGCGGGCAGCGTGAGCGAGCGGCTGGCGAGCAGGTAGTCGCTCTCGTCGTCGATGCGGCGGCGGCAGAGGCGCCAGACGACGAAAAGCAGGAAGAGCGCGTAGACCGCGATCGCCGCGCCGGTCACCGTGTCAGCTCCAGCGCCGGTCGCGGTCGCGCAGGAGCGAGACGCTGAGCAGTAGCGAGCCCTGGCCGACGCGGATGCTCAGCGGCGGATCCACCACGCGATTGGACACCGTGGCCGGACCGCCCGGCACGAGGCTGGCGTCGTGCAGGGGATAGGCGGCGCCGGCCAGGCTCACCTCCTGGACCGGGCTGGCGAGGGGGATCAGCGAGAAGCCGGTGCCGGCCGGCAGCAGCCAATGCGTGAAGGAGTGCGGCGCCAGGCGAACGTTCACGCTGTACTCGTCGGCCAGGCAGACGGCCATGCGACCAGCGAAGCGTTCCACCAGCGAGACATTGAAGAAGCTGTGGTCCAGGCGGGCGCCGGTGGCGCCCAGCAGCACGGCCTCCGCGTAGAACTGCTTGAGCGCCCACAGCAGGGCCTTCTCCGAGTCGGTGCTCTCCTGCTCGGCGACGTGCAGGGCCGGCAGGCCGTCGACGGTGGCTCCGTCCTCGCCCTGCTCGATGTGCGCGCTGTCGTCCCGGCGCAGCGCGTCGAAGTCGCCGATCACCAAGTCCGGCGGCCGGGGCAGGCGTGCGTAGGGGCGGCCGGCGGCGTCCGCGCAGAGGAAGATGTCCGCTTCGGCGAGCCAGTGCCGGAGCACCGCGAAGGGCGGCCGCGGGCCGTCGCAGAGCACCACCGCGCGCCGCCCCTGCTTCGGGAAGAGCGTGCGCGCGATGCTGGCCGGATGCCGCGGATCAGAAGGCGTAGCGCACCCCCGCGAGGAAGTGGCTCTTGGCGGCGGGCACCTTGTAGTTGCCCTCGCCCCAGGCGTCGTAGTAGCCCCAGGTCTCGTACTCCACGTCGAGCGCGTTGTAGAGCTTGAGGTCCAGCTCGCAGCCCGCGAGCGAGGCCAGGCCGAGGGCGGCCGGCCGCAGCGTGAAGCCGACGTCGAGCACCTGATAGCCGTCGATCGTGCGCGCGGCCAGGCCGCTCGAGTCCAGGTGCTGGCGCCCGGCGCTGCGCAGGGTGAAGCGGCTGGCGAGGGGGCCCCAGTCCGAGTCCAGGCCGAGAGTCGCCAGGTGCTCGGGCGTGCCGGCGATCGGATTGCCGGAGAGGTTAAGACGGGTGCCGTCCGCCTCGTAGAAGGCGAAGCGCTCGAACTTGTCCCAGGAGCGGGCGAAGGCCAGCTCGAGCCGGTGGCGGCCGGCCAGGTCCTGCCAGCCGGGCAAGCGGTTCAGCAGCGCCGTGAGGCCGATCTCCAGGCCGCGGTGCAGGGTGAGATCGGCGTTGCCGCGCACGCCCTGGCCCTCGTCGTTGAGGGCGCCGTAGTCGACGATCTCGTGCTCGAACTCCATCAGATAGCCATTGAGCGCGAGCGAGAACGCCACGCCGCGCCAGGCGGCGCCCGCCTCGTAGTTGCGCACCGACTCGGGTTCCACCTGCGGATCCGTCCAGTAGATGTACTGCAGCTCATCGCCGACGTACTGGGGCGTGCCGGTGGCGAACAGCGGCCGGGCGCCGAGGTCGGTGGCGTCCGACCAGGCGTCGAAGAACTCGGCGTCGGCCGGCTCGCGGTGGGCGATGCCGAAGTGGCCGTAGAGGCCGAGCTCGCCACCCCAGGGCGTACCCGGCGCCTGCCAATGGAGGCCGCCCTTCGGGTTGAAGAAGTCGTGGGCCACCTGGTAGCGGTTGCGCAGCGCGCCCTGGAAATTGCCTGCGGCCTGCTGGAAGAAATCGTAGCTCTTGTGCTGGAAGTGCAGGTCGACGAGCGCGGTCAAGCCCCAGCCGAGCGCGAATTGCTCGTTGGCGTAGACGGACCAGGCCGTCTTGTCGCCCGTGTACTCGTGGTAGGGCGGCAGGTAGATGACGGCGTCCGTCGCGAAGCCCTCGACCGCCTGTAGGTCGCCCCAGTGCCGCGAGTGGAAGTCGTAGACGTCGCCGCCCAGGATCAGCCGGCTCGGGCCCTGCGCGTAGGTGAGCCGCGTGAGCAGGCCGCGCTGGTCCTTGTCCACCCACTTGCGGCGGATGAGGTCCGTGGGCACCGAGTCAGGCACGCCGAGCTGGGTGTCCAGGGCGTAGGCGACCGGGTCGGCGTCGGCCTTGAAGTTCTCGTAGAAGCCCTCGCCGTGGATCCAGTACAGGCTGCTGGCCAGCTCCAGGTGCTCGCGCAGGTCCCAGCGGTGGTGCAGCTCGTAGTGCGGTTGGCGGAAGTCGTCCACCGCGTTGGCGTAGGTCTCTGGATTGGCGCGGCGGTTCTCGATGAGCTGCCGCTCGCTCAGGCCCCACCAGGCGTGGTGAGTCAGCTCGCGCCCAGAGTAGACGTTCACCTGCGTCGAGCTGCCCGGCGTCAGGTAGCGTCCGCTCCAGAAGGCGCCCCACTGGTCGCTGCCCGAGCGCTCGCGGTAGCCGTCGCTGGCCAGGTGGCTGATGCGCAGGCTCGTTGCGAAGCGGCCGCCGAGGAGGCCGCTCTGCCAGGCCAGGGTCTGCTTGGCGGTGCCGAAGCTGCCGCCGGCCAGCTCGAAGCGGCCGCCGCGCTCGTCGCCGAGCACCGCCGTGACCAGGTTCACCGTGCCGGCGATGGCGCTCATGCCCCCCAGGGAGTTCGTGACCCCACGCTGCACCTGCAGGTCCTCCAGCGAGGCCGCGAGGTCGGGCATGTCCACCCAGTAGACCTGGTGGTCCTCGGGGTCGTTGAGCGGGATGCCGTTGATCATGACGCCGATGCGCTTCTGGTCAAAGCCGCGCAGCTTGAGGTAGGTGTAGCCGACGCCGTTGCCCGCGTCCGTGGCCGCGTAGAGGCCGGGCGTGGTCTCGAGCAGCAGGGGCAGGTCCTTCTCGGCGGCCCGCGCCGCGATCTGCTCGCGTGTGAGGTTGGTCTGCGAGAGATGGACTTGCGGGCTGTAGCGCGAGGCCGTCACCACCACCTTCTCGCCGCGATAGTAGAGGGGCGTGAGCCGCAGCTCGAGCGGCGCACCCGCCAGGGCGGCGGGATCGACCATCGCCACCCGCGGCTCGTAGCCGAGGTGGCTGATCACGAGTGTGAAGGATTCGGGCGGCGGATCGATCAGGGTGAAACGGCCCTCGGCGTCGCTGGCGGTGCGCAGGCCGAGGGCCGGCACGAAGAGGCCGGCTGCCTGGACGGGTGCGCCGGTCTCGGCGTCGAGCAGACGCCCGGCCAGAACGCCCGCGTCAGCGGCCGCAGGTTGGGCGCCCGCGGTCGTGCTCGGGACCGCGGCGCTCGCGACGGTGAGCAGGAAAGCGATGGCGGCTGCCGCCAGGTGGCGGTGGGTACGCATGGTAAGCCTCCGGTGGCTTGCGTGGGCATTGCCGCAAGATCCCGGACACAAGAACGGGGCACCCGATTGGATGCCCCGCACATGCGATCAGCGCCCGTTTCCCTACGCCGGTGTGATCCGGATCAGGTTCGAGGGGTTTGATCTCAGGCCGGTGGCCACCCCCAACGGATCTTGCACGATCATCGTAGGCGCTGGCCGGGCCGCTGTCAAGTCAGCCACCCCTTGCCCGCGGCGGCGCCGCGGGCTAGAGTCGGTCGACCACTAGCCGCGAGGTCCATGATGCGCTCCCGCTTCGTTTTCGCCTGCGCGTTCTTGCTTGTCGCCGCTGCCGTCGCCCGCAGCGAGCAGCCCCTGCTCACGGATTGGGCCGAGCTCCACGCGGGGCTCGCCCTGGACGCGGGGGCCTGGGAGGGGCGCCGGCTGACCCTGACCGGCGTGCTCGTGGGTGACTTCTTCCGCGACATCTACCTGGCGGATCCGGACGAGCGGCCCTTGCCCGGACTGCGCATTGCCGGCGGCGAGCACACGGCCGAACTCGGCGACCTCGTCCAGGTGACGGGTCTGTTGCGTCTGGAGCCGGAAGGCCCGGTGTTGGCCGTGGACGACCCCCTGCGCGACCTGCTGCCGCTGCGCGAGCAGGGCATCCGCCGGCAGCGGAGCTGGGCGGCGCGGCCCGGGGACCTGCTCGCCGAGCCCACCGTCTGGGCGGATCGCCTCGTGGAAATCGAGGCGCTGACGGTGGCCGCGATCCGCCGCGACGCGAACGGCGTGCCCTGGCTGGCCACGCTGACCGGCGAAGGCGGGGAGTTGAGCGTCGAGCTGGCCGACGGTCAACATCCGGTGCTCCGGGTGGGGGATCGCCTGCCAGCCGTGCGCGGCATCTTTGCGCGCCGCGGCGATTACTGGAACCTGCGTCCCCGTTCGCAGGGCGACTGGCCGCGCGTCGAGGGCGCCGAGCGGGGACGGCCGCCCGTGGCCCGCAAGGAGGCCTTCCGTGGTCGCACGAGCGAACCCAAGGCCGGCGGCCTCTGGGGCAAGCAGCCCAGCGCCCGGCTGCTCCTGGACGAGGTTTGCTACGACGCCGCCGAGCCCGGCGAGGGCGAGGGCGGCGAGTCCTTCGCGCTCGTCAACGCGGGGGACCGCAAGCAGCGCCTGGACGGCTGGGCGGTCACCGACAACGAGGGCCTCTGGCGCTTCCCGGCGGGCAGCGTGCTGGCGCCGGGAGCCGTCGTCCACGTGGCGCGCAGCATGGAGCGCTTCACCTGGGAGTTCGGCTTCGCGCCGGACTACGCGCTCGACCGCCAACCCACGCCGGGCGACAGCCTGCTCATTCTCGACAACGGCGGCGACGAGCTGGTGCTCCTCAACGAGCGCGGCCGCGTGGTCGACGCCCTGGTGTGGGAGTCGGGCTGGGCCGAGGCGCAGTCGGGCTGGACGGGGCCGGCCGCCGCGCCCTTCCGCTTCAACGACTACGTGCCCGCCGAGGGGCAGGTGCTCTGGCGCAAGCGCAGCCTGGAGAGCGGCCGTCGCCTCGACACGAACACGGCCGCCGACTGGATCGGCGACGCCCGCGACCCCGAGCTGGGCACGAGCGTTGCCTACCCCGGCTGGGACCGCGAGCGCTTCCTGGATACGGCCCGCTGCGAGGCCACGGCCGAGGTGACGGCCTTCGTCTCGCCGGACAACAGCTTCGCGGGCGTGCGTGACTTCCTGCGCGCCGCAACGGCGAGCCTGGAGATCGAGACCTACCTGTTCACGCACGCGGGGCTCGCCGACGAGCTGGTAGCCGCCATGGAGCGCGGCGTGCGCGTGACGATGCTGCTGGACGGCGAGGTTTTCGGCGCGCGCGGCGGCACCTACGACGTGGTGCGCGCCATCGCCCGGCGCCTCGACGAGCATCCGTCGGGGCGGGGCGCCGTCTTCTTCTGGCGCAACGGGGACGATCCGCGGCACACGGGCATGGATGCCGACATCCCCGACCGCTACAACCACTGCCACCAGAAGTTCATCATCGCGGACCGGCGGCGGCTCCTGGTCGGCAGCGACAACTTTACCCAGAGCAGCCTGCCCGACGACGAGCCGGCCGACGGCACGAACGGCGCGCGGGGCGCCTTCCTCGTCACCGACGCGCCCTGCGTACTCGAACGGGCGATCGCCGTCTGGGAGGCGGACTTCGATCCCAATCGGCAGCGGGACATTCACCGCTACGTGCCGCGCGAGGGGCTCGACGAGCGCCCGCCGCGGGCGGGGAGCGCGCGCAGCGGCTACACGCCCCTGCAGCCGGAGGCCTACAGTGCGCGAGAGAAGGCGCGCTTCGAACTCAGCCAGTCGCCGGACAATGCCCTGCGCCCCGATCGCGGCTACCTGGGGCACGTGCAGGCGGCTGGCCGCGGCGATCTGGTCCTGGTGGAACAGCAGTACGAGCGCGCCTGGTGGGGCTATGGGGAGGACCGCGCGCCCAATCCGCGCCTGGAGGCCTACCTGGCGGCGGCGCGGCGCGGCGCCCGCGTGCGCGTGCTCCTCAGCGGTGATGCTGACGACGAGGACGGCGCCAAGAACCGCCTCACCGCCGAGCGGTTCAACGCGATCGCGCTCGAGGAGGGGATCGATCTGCGGATCGCGCTCGGTACCCTGCCCGGGGACCGGCCCGGGCGCGGTGCGCCCATCCACAACAAGATGCTGCTCGTCAAGGTGGGCGGGGCCCACTGGTGCCACGTGGGCAGCGCCAACGGCAGCGAGACGGCCAGCCGCATGAATCGCGAGCTGGGCCTATCGATCGACTCGCTGGCGCTCTTCGCCTACCTCGCCGAGGTCTTCACCGGCGACTGGCTGCGCGCGGCGGGGTTGAGCGAGGAGCTGGGGCCCTAGGGCTGGGCCAGCGTGGCCTCCTCGATCATCACCGCGTAGCTGTAGCCGGAGCCGAAGTCGCGGTTGGTGGCGACGACGCCGCTGACGGTCACGACGTCGCCGAGCTTGGCCGTGCCGCTCATCGTGACGGTGATGTCATCCGCGCCGGCGGCCGCGCCCGTGGCTGCGCTGCCGTCGCGCAGGTGCAGCCAGTTCTTGCCCAGGATGTTGGCGTTGAACTTGACGACCTTGCCGCGCACGGTCACGCGCTTGCCGGCGAAGTCGCCGGGTCGGGCCACCAGGGCGGCGATGGCCGTGCCGCCGGCAGGGGGCGCGATGCGGGCCATGGGCGCCGACGAGGGCGCCGGGGGTCCGGGCGCCTTGCTGGGAGCGGCGGCCACGCCGGGAGCCGCCGCCTTGGGCGCGGCGGGCGCCGCCGCGGCAGCGCCGAGCCTGCGGATCTCGCCGGTGAAGTAGATGACCGCAAAGCTGCGCTTGAGGGTCTCGCTCTTGAAGTCCTTCATCGGCATGGCGGTGGAGAAGGCCACGTCTTCACCCACGGCCACGGCAAAGCGCGGCGCGGCCGCCCAGGCCTCCTGCTGGCCGTTGCCGACCCGGACGTAGGTATAGGTGTCCGTGCTCATCGTCTCCAAGACCTTGCCCGTAAACTCGGCCGGGTCGGCGGCGTCGGCGCGCAGGGCCAGCGAGACGAGGAGCAGGCCGAGGAGGGCGCTCGGGCGCAACCGGCTGAGGTGCATGGCGGATCTCCTTCTTGTAAAGAAACTTCGATCCCTGGCCGGCCTCCCCAAGGCCGCGGCCTGAATCTGCGCAGGTCAGAGTACTAAGGCGAACCTGGCAGGGCCAGGGGATTCCCGCGCCGCTGCCGCGAAATCCCCAGCGGAGACTGGCGGTTTTTCTCCGTCCTTTGTATCGTAGACGGGTAACTGGACAAAGCGGTCCCAATATCAGTCCATCCCAGATGCGCCCCGCCATGGCCGCTCGCGGCGGTGGGGTGCGGACAGCAACCCGTGACCTTGGAGGAGCGGAACCGTGGCAGACATGACTCTGGAGAAGATCTATCCCATCCCCGCCTCGGTGCGCGAGAAGGCGCACGTCAGCAAGGCGCAGTACGAGGCAATGTACAAGCGCTCCATCGCGGATCCCGAGGGCTTCTGGGCGGAGATGGCCACGCGCCTCACCTGGCACAAGAAGTGGGACAAAGTCTTGGCGTGGGAGTTCGACACGCCGGACATCAAGTGGTTCATCGGCGGCAAGCTCAACGTCAGCTACAACTGCCTGGACCGCCACGTCGAGGCCGGCAACGGCGCCAAGACCTCGATCATCTGGGAAGGCGAGCACGGTGACGCCCGCAAGTACACCTACGCCAGCCTGCTGGCCGAGGTGAAGAAGTTCGCCAACGTGCTCAAGAGCAAGGGCGTCACCAAGGGCGACCGCGTCTGCATCTACATGCCGATGGTGCCCGAGCTGGCCATCGCCATGCTGGCCTGCACGCGCATCGGCGCTATCCACAGCATCGTCTTCGGCGGCTTCAGCGCGGACAGCCTCAAGGACCGCATCAACGACAGCGCCTGCAAGGTGCTCGTCACTACGGACGGCGGCTACCGCGGCGCCAAGGTGGTGCCGCTCAAGGCGAGCGCCGACGAGGCCATGCGCAACACGCCAAGCATCGCCACCTGCATCGTCTACAACCGCGCGAACGCCAAGGTGGAGATGAAGCCCGGCCGCGACTGCTGGTGGCACGAGGAGATGGCCAAGGCCGATCCCGAGTGCGCCCCCGTCTGGATGGACGCCGAGGACCCCCTCTTCATCCTTTATACGAGTGGCTCGACGGGCAAGCCCAAGGGCGTGCTGCACACGACGGCCGGCTACCTGGTCTACGCCGCGCTCACCCACGAGCTGGTCTTCGACTACCGCGACGGCGACGTCTTCTGGTGCACCGCCGACATCGGCTGGGTGACGGGCCACAGCTACATCGTCTACGGGCCGCTGGCCAACGGCGCCAACACGTTGATGTTCGAGGGCGTGCCCAGCTATCCCGACTTCGGGCGCTTCTGGCAGGTGGTCGAGAAGTACAAGGTGACGATCTTCTACACGGCCCCGACGGCGATCCGCGCCTGCATGCGCGAGGGCGACGACTGGCCGAAGAAGTACGACCGCAGCAGCCTGCGCATCTTGGGCACGGTGGGCGAGCCCATCAACCCCGAGGCCTGGCGCTGGTACTACGACATCATCGGCGAGCGCCGCTGCCCGATCGTCGACACCTGGTGGCAGACCGAGACCGGCGGCATTCTGATCACGCCGCTGCCCGGCGCGATCGACCTCAAGCCCGGCAGCGCCACCCTGCCCTTCTTCGGCGTCGTGCCCGTGCTGATGGATGCCGAGGGCAAGGTCATCGAGGGTGCCGGCAGCGGCAACCTCTGCATCAAGCAACCCTGGCCGGGCATCATGCGCACGGTCTACGGCGACCACAAGCGCTTCTTCGAGACCTACTTCGCGGCCTACAAGGGCATGTATATGACGGGCGACGGCTGCCGCCGCGACGAGGACGGCTACTACTGGATCACCGGCCGCGTCGACGACGTGATCAACGTCTCCGGGCACCGCATGGGCACGGCCGAGGTGGAGAGCGCGCTCGTCAGCCACCCCAAGGTGGCCGAGGCCGCCGTGGTGGGCTACCCGCACGAGATCAAGGGGCAGGGCATCTACGCCTACGTCACCTTGAACCAGGGCGAGGAGTACACGGACGCACTGAAGAAGGAGCTGGTCGCGCACGTGCGCAAGGAGATCGGCCCCATCGCCGCGCCGGATGTGATCCACTGGGCGCCGGGCCTGCCCAAGACCCGCTCGGGCAAGATCATGCGCCGCATCCTGCGCAAGATCGCCGAGGGCACGCCCGATCAGATCGGCGACACCTCGACGCTGGCCGATCCCAGCGTGGTGGAGCACCTGATCGCGGAGTTCAAGAAGTAGAGTGCTCACTTGGGGCCTCTCGCGCGCGAAACAACGCGCGCGACCCGGCCCCAAGCTCGCATGCTCGAGTAAGCAAGCAGAACGCAGAGAAGCCCCCGTTCGGATTCCGAATGGGGGCTTCTTCGTGCAGGGGCGATCGTCGCCAGGGGCGTTGACTTTGCCGGCGCGCTCGCGCAGGGTTGCGATCCTGGGTACCGGAGCCAGGTGCCCAGCTCGCCACGG